>FTCB01000897.1_pt1 | contig 16565 bp, 13 predicted proteins | sample 1639431 | NCBI WGS metagenome assembly FTCB01 (sample SAMEA3914864, study PRJEB12502) | metagenome | biome: forest; material: soil | place: USA | collected 2012-03-12 | depth 0.3 m
AGTCGCCTTCGCCCAGAAAGAGGATTCGTCCCTCGGGCAAGCGGCGCACCGCATGCGCCAACAAATCCGGCAGCATCTTTGACTTCAGCACTACCTCCAGGACCTTGTTCTGCGGAGGTTCGGGGCGTTTTGGCGCTTTCGCCAGGCCCAACCGCTGCATCACCTTTCGCACATTTTGCTGCGGACTATCCTTATATAACTCCTTAAAAATCCGGATCACCTGCATCCGGGTAGCAAGAAGAGTGCTGAATGATCTGCCCCGCGCCTGAAAAGAGATTCTGATGATTAGGGGCCGACACTCTCTCACGAGCCTTCCAAGCAGCATCTAGGACCATGAACTTTGCCGAGTGCTCCAAGCTGGAAAATGGCGGAAGGGGTGGGATTCGAACCCACGGATGGTTTTACCCATCGTTCGATTTCGAGTCGAGTGCCTTAAACCACTCAGCCACCCTTCCGTTGCTCGAAGCGAGGCGGGAATATGGGCGAGGTGACGCGGGTGGCAAGGAGAAATACCCGAGTCGCGCGCCAAAATTTTCCGCGGATCGCCGCGGGCCGCTTACTGGGGCTTGACGGACTTCAGCACCTTGAGGAGTTCCGGGCGCTGCTTGGTGGCTTCATCGCCTTCACCATGCACGCAGGCGGCGAAGACGTGCTTGCCGTCCGTAAAAATCACCACGTCCGCGGTGCCGGGATCGTTGTCGTCGGCTTCTTCACCTTTGCCGGTGAGGTGTTTCGCTTCATGCCCCATCAGTTTGAGGGGATCGAGCGCTTTGCCGTCGAATTTGACGAACTCGCTCTTGATGATCTCCGCGGCGTGCGGCACGGCGTCAGCCACAGTCTTGGCTGAAGCCACGGGCCAGATGTAAATGCGCACGTTCTTTTCGGCGATGGTGGTTTTGTCCTTTTTCGTGGTGACCTCGGCGCTCTTTGGCACTTCCGCGGTGAGTGTGGGCTTGCCGCCGGCTTCGAGGGTGATGTCCTTCGTATCGGCCGCAAAGGCCGAGGCGGAGAAGAGAACGGTGCAAAGTGCAAAGATGGCGCGTCGCATAGGATGTTAAATGGTGCTGGTGAGTTGGTTAGGGCTGCACGATCAATCTGGTGCGGCTTCCGTCGTCAAGGCCGGGAGTGGCGCCAAATTTTGCAGCCGGTACTTGTTCTGGGAGCAGACAAGTTGCAGACTCAGGGCGGATGAATCGATTGCCCCGGCGAAGTTCTCTCGTTGCCGCCACGGCGGAGGTGTTGCACGAGGCGATCGAGGCGGGTGAGTGGTCCCGGTGGTTGCCGGGCGAATTGGAACTCGCGCGGCGGCTGCGCGTCAGCCGCATGACTCTCCGCGCGGCGCTGGCGTCACTGGAGCGCAGCGGTCTTCTTCACGCGAGCCAGGGGAAGCGCCGGGAAATTCTGCGCCCGTCGCGGCGCGCCGGGGCCATGGGAGCCCGCCGCGTCGTGGTCTTGTTGTCTCCGGCGCCGTTGCATCAACTGCCGGCGCCGACGGTGGTATGGATGGATGAGTTGCGGGCGCATCTGGATGCTGCGGGCTGGCCCCTGGAAATTCACGAGGGGCCTGCTGCCTACCGGCGGCGTCCAGCGCACGCGCTGGAGGAACTCGCGGCGCGGCTGCGCCCCGCGGCGTGGGTCCTGTACCGCTCGACTTTGGAAATGCAGCGTTGGTTCAGCGAACACGCGCCGGCGGCGGTGATTGCCGGCTCGCGCCACGCCGACGTGGCGCTGCCGGCCATCGACGTCGATCATGCTGCCAGTTGCCGCCACGCCGCCGGCCGATTCCTTGCGGCGGGACACCGCCGCCTGGCCGTGGTGTGCCCGGAGACGGAATTGGCTGGAGACTTGGAAAGTCTGAGCGAGTTTCAAAAAGGAGCAGGCGGAGAAGTGGCCTGTGCACGGCATCGCGGAACCGTGCGCGGGCTGTGTGCGAGCCTGGAGCGGCTATTTGCCCACTCTTCGGCACCGACGGGGCTCTTCGTCTTTCATGCGCAGCATTTTTTGACGGTGCTGGGCTGGCTGCAGCGCCGGGGATTGCAGGTGCCGAAAGACGTCTCGGTCGTCTGCCGCGATGACGAACCTTTCCTGGAAGCCGTGTTGCCGCCGCCGACGCGCTACGCGCTCAGCGCATCGAGCTTTGCGCGGAAAACTTTCCGGCTCGTCATGGGTGTGGTTCGTGGAGAGAGCGGCGAGCCAAGGCAATATCGCGTGATCCCAACTTTCCTCCGGGGAGAATCGCTCGGAAAAGCACCGTGAAGATGCAGGCGCACATGTCCGATAAAAAGACAAGTGAGAAGCAATGGCGGACCGGCCGGCAGCACCTACGATGCCGGGCGCTTGATGTTTTTCCCTTCCGCCATTCATCTCCGCCGCGCTATCCCGGGAGCCATTCCCATGAATGCACCTTCCGTCCGCGCCACGCCGTGAGGTGCCTTCTCTTCCTTCTCCGCATGACCTCGCTCGCCTGTGCGCAAGACGCGATTGCCTGGAAACCATTGCCGCCGCTGCTGGAGCCGTTGGGCGTGGCCGCGCCCTTTGCGGGGACCAGTGAAGACGCCTTGCTCGTGGCCGGTGGCGCCAACTTTCCGGACAAGATGCCGTGGGAAGGTGGGCGCAAAATATGGCGTGATACCGTGTGGGTGCTCGATCGCCCGGACGGCGCCTGGCGAACCGCTGGCAAATTGCCGCGCACGCTGGCCTACGGAGTGAGCGTATCACACCGCGGGGGCGTCATCTGCATCGGTGGCAGCGATGCAGAGCGGCATCACGCCGAGACTTTTCGCCTCCGCTGGCAGGACGGGAAACTGGTGGTGGACGATTTGCCGGCGCTGCCGATTCCGCTGGCCGCGGCCAGCGCGGCGCTGGTTGGAGACATGGTGTATGTGGCGTGCGGGGCGTCGGAGCCTGGGGAACAAACCGCGACGAATCGCGCCTTCGCGCTCGACCTCGCGGCGGCGGCTCCAAGCTGGCGGGAACTGGCGCCACTGCCGGGCAAGCCGCGCATGCTGGCCGCGGGCGCGGCTCAGGACGGCAGCTTCTACGTGCTCGGGGGAGCAGCGCTGGAGCCGAATGCGGAAGGGAAGATGCAGCGCGTCTATTTGCGCGATGCATGGGGATACCATGAAGGCGGCGGCTGGCAGCGCCTCGCGGACCTGCCCAAGCCGAGTGTGGCCGCGCCCTCACCTGCGCCGGTTCTCAACGGGAAAATTTTGCTCATCAGCGGCGACGATGGTTCGCGAGTGGGGTTCCAGCCCGTCGAGAAACACCCGGGTTTCCCGGGCACCATTCTGGCCTACGACATCGCGGCAAATCGCTGGAGCGAGTTGGGTTCAACGCCCGCGCCCCGTGCCACCGTGCCCTGTGTGGAGTGGCGTGGCCACTTCATCATTCCGAGCGGTGAAGTCCGGCCGGGCGTGCGCTCGCCCGAAGTGTGGAGTCTGGCGCCGAGATAGCATGAGCGACCGCACCGCCAGTTCGATGTCGCGCACCGCCTGGCTGGTTGTGGCGTTGCTCGTCCCGGTGGCGCTGCTTAATTACCTCGACCGGCAAATGCTCGCATCCATGCAGGGCTCGGTGATGCAGAGCATCCCGGATGTCGAAACGGGCCAGCGCTGGGGCCTGATGCTCGGTCTGTTCAAATGGGTTTACGCGGTGCTGAGCCCGCTCGGCGGCTATCTCGCCGACCGTTTTGGCCGGAAACGGATCGTCGTTTTCAGCCTCGTCGCGTGGTCGGTTGTGACGTGGACCACCGGCCAGGTGAATACCTACGGCGAGTTGCTCGCGACTCGCGCAATGATGGGGATCAGCGAGGCGTTCTACATTCCCGCGGCGCTCGCGTTGATTGCGGATTTTCACACCGGCCCTTCACGTTCGCGGGCAGTGGGGGCGCATCAAGTGGGCATCTATGCCGGGGTCATCGTGGGAAGTTTTAGCGGCTTCGTGGCCGACAATCCCTCATTCGGATGGCGCTGGGCCTTTGATGCGTGCGGGCTCGTCGGCATCCTCTATGCGCTGCCGCTGCTTCTCTGGCTGCGGGAAGCACCGCGCACGGAAATCTCGACGTCGCGGGCGCAGGTCTCCGTCCGCGCAGCGCTCGGAGAACTCCTCGGGAATCGCGATTTCGTGCTGCTGGTTTTGTACTTCACGCTGCCGGCCATTGCCGGATGGGTGGTGCGCGATTGGATGCCGGCCATTCTCCGCAACGAACTCAAACTGGCGCAGGGTCCCGCGGGAGTCTCGGCGACGGTTTGGTGGCAGGGAGCGGCGATTGTTTCGGCCATCCTCGGTGGCTGGCTGGCGGATCGTTGGATGCGCCATTCGGTGCGGGGACGCATCCGGGCCAGCGCCATGGGCATGGGTTGCATCATTCCGGCCTTGCTGGGAATCGGCGTGGCCCTCGGCCAGCAATCGCTGTGGCTGTCGGTGGCGTTTCTCGTGTTGTATGGCCTCGGTTGGGGACTTTTCGATGGCAACAACATGCCCATCCTTTGCCAGATTGCGCGGCCCGAACTGCGGGCCACCGGCTATGGCGTCATGAATTTCGTCAGCATCAGCATGGGCGGGTTTGCCGATTTGGGTTTCGGCGCGATGCGGGATGCCAAGGTTCCGCTGACGATGATCTTCAGCCTCATCGCCGCGGCGGCGGCGGTTTCGCTGGTATTGGTGTTGATGATTCGGCCCACCGTCGCCGACGCCGGCGCGAGGCCACAAGATTCCTGATTGTTCCATGAAACCTCTCCATCCACTTCACGGTCTCGTCGCGGCGACCCACACTCCATTCCACGCCGATGGCGCACTGAATTTGGCCGCGGTCGAAAAGCAGGCGCAGCATCTTCTTTCCAGCGAGGTGACCAATGTCTTCATTGGCGGCACCACGGGCGAGAGCAGCTCGCTCACCCTGGAGGAGCGGCTCGCGCTGGCGCAGCGCTGGTGCGAAGTGGCGCGCGGCACGCCGCTACGCGTGGTCGTGCATGTGGGGGCGAATTGCCTGGCCGACGCGCGCATCCTCGCGGGGCAGGCGCAGCAGCTCCGTGCCTGTGCCATCTCGGCGCTGGCGCCTTCGTATTTCAAGCCGCGCTCACTGGACCTGCTGATTGCCGGCTGCGCGGAAATCGCCGCCGCCGCGCCCGCCACGCCGTTTTACTATTACGACATTCCGGCCATGACCGGCGTTTCGTTCCCCATGGCGGAGTTTTTGGAAAAAGCCTCGGCGCGCATCCCGACGCTCGTCGGGTTGAAATTCACCAACCCCGACCTCATGGCTTATTTGCAGTGTCTGCGCTCGGGCGAGTGGGACATCCCATGGGGCCTCGATGAATGGATGCTGGGCGCGCTCGCCATCGGCGCACGCGGCGCCGTGGGCAGCAGCTTCAATTTCGCCGCGCCCGTTTATCACCGGTTGATCGCTGCATTTGGCCGTGGAGATTTGGAAGCCGCGCGCGCTGCTCAGCATTGCAGTGTGCGGCTCATCGCGCTGCTCGCGCGGCATGGCTACATGGGCGCGGCCAAGGCGACGATGGCGATGCTGGGCGTGGATGTCGGCCCCGCGCGGCTGCCCAATGGCTCGCTCGGGCCGGAGGAAGCGCGGAAGCTGCGCGGGGAACTCGAGGCGCTGGGATTTTTCGCGTGGATCCAAAAATAGCTGATGAAAACGCTACCCTTCCTTCTCGCCATTCTGGCCGGCACCGCAGCCCTCGCCGCGGAGCCGCAATTTTCCGATGTCTTCACGGCTGGCAAAGACGGCTATCCGTCCATCCGCATTCCATCGGTGGTGGTGACCGCCAAGGGCACCGTCCTCGCCTTTGCGGAAGGCCGCCAAAAGCACAATGATCAGGCGGAAAACGATATCGTGATGAAACGCAGCGCCGACGGCGGCGTCACGTGGAGTCCGCTGAAAGTGATTCAGGACGATGGTGCCAATTCTCTCAACAATCCCACGGCGCTGGTCGCGTCGAATGGCCGCGTGTTCCTCATTTACCAGCGCATCCCGGCGCATTTGAAGGAACACAGCAAAGATATCGCCACCGGCTTCGAAGGCGAAGATATCTATCGCACGTTTTTGGTGACCTCGGACGATGACGGTCTGACGTGGAGCGCGCCGCAGGACATCACCCGCGGGACGAAACACGAAACCGGAGCGACCACCGTCGCCAGCGGGCCGGGCATCGGGATCGAGCTGACGCGGGGGCCGCACCAGGGCCGGTTGGTGATGCCTTTCAATGAGGGCCCCTATTGGAAATGGAACAACTACGCCGCCTTCAGCGACGACGCGGGCAAGACGTGGCAATGCGGCGCCAACGTGCCGGGCGCTTTCGTGCCCGACGCCAAGCTCGGCGAACGCAGCCAGATCAACGAAGTGCAAATGGTGGAGCTCAGCGACGGCAGTGTGCGGCTGAACAGCCGCCAATTCGCCGGAGCCAAGGTGCGCAAGACCGCAGTGAGCAAGGATGGAGGCGCGACGTGGTTGCCCGTGGAGGACGTCCCGGCGCTGCGCGATCCGTCCTGCATGGCGTCAATCTTCCGCTTCTCCTTCGACGATGCCGGCGGACATGGTCGCGTGCTCTATAGCGGGCCGGACAGCACGAAGCGCGAGAATGGCACCCTGCATTTGAGCACCAACGACGGCGCCACGTGGCCCACGCAGCGGGTGCTGTGGCCGGGTAGCTTTGGCTACAGCGTGCTAACGAAATTGCCGAATGGCATGGTCGGCTGTTTGTTCGAGACCGACAGCGCGGATCGCATCGTCCTCGCGCGCTTCCCCATCGAGTGGGTCTCCGAAAAGTGATCGCCGATCTCAAGAACGCAGAGAGCCGGGCGGAACTGGCCGGATTCTATGAGCGCACGCTGCTCGACGATGTGGTTCCATTTTGGCTGCGGCATGGCTTGGACCGCGAGCAAGGCGGCATCTTCACCGCGCTGGATCGTGATGGCACGCGGTTGGATTCGGACAAGAGCGTGTGGTTCCAGGGCCGTGCGGCCTGGCTGTTTGCCACGCTCTACAACACGACGGCGCCAAAACCGGAATGGCTGGAGGCGGCCCGCTCCTGTGCCGAATTTTTGCGGCGCCACTGTCACTCCGCTGAGGGCAAGCTGTACTTCACCGTCACTCGCGAGGGCCGGCCACTCCGCATGCGGCGCTACGTTTTCAGCGAGAGCTTTGCCGCTATCGGCTACGCCGCCCTTGCCAGGGCCACCGGCGAGGACTGGGCCGCGGAGCAGGCGCTGCAGGCCTTCGCGGCCTATTTGCATTTCAGCTTCGAGCCGGGGGCGATGCTGTCGAAGTTCGAACCCACGCGACCGATGAAAGGCATCGGCGCTCGAATGATTGCCATCGCGGCGGCCCAGGAAATTCGCGCGAACCTTGGCGACGTGACGGTTTCCGGTCGCACCTGCACCCAGTGGATCGACGCCTGTATCGCCGAAATCGAACGCGATTTCGTGAAGCCCGAGCATCAGGCCGTGATGGAAGTGGTCACGCCCGACGGCGGCATCCTCGATCATCTCGATGGGCGCACCCTGAACCCCGGACACGCGATTGAATGCGCGTGGTTCATCATGCACGAGGGACGCCTCCGCGCCGACCGGAGGCTCATCGCGCTCGGCGCACAGATGCTCGATTGGATGTGGGAGCGCGGCTGGGATCGGGAGCATGGCGGATTGCTCTATTTCACTGATCTGCGCGGCCTGCCGGTACAGGAATACTGGCACGACATGAAGTTCTGGTGGCCGCATTGCGAAGCCATCATCGCGACCCTGCTCGCCTGGAAACTCACGGGCGACAGGCGCTACGCGGCGATGCACACGCAGGTGCACGATTGGAGTTTCGCGCATTTTCCGGATCGCGAGCATGGTGAATGGTTCGGTTATCTCCGGCGCGATGGGGGCTTGTCGCAACGGGCCAAGGGCAATCTTTTCAAAGGCCCCTTCCACCTGCCGCGCATGCTCTGGTTCTGCGCGCGCGAGCTACAAAGCTGAGTGCGTCAGGCGCGACACGATTTCGTCCACGTCGTAAACGCACCCGCCCCACGTGCCGCCGCTGGCCGCTTGCAGCGCCGCCCACAGACGCGTGTCGGCGGGCAAGGCGGGATGCGGAGCGAGCCCCGGATGTGGCAGGCGCGACCCGAGAAGCTGCGCCGCCTTTTCCAGCGAAAGCTCGGGTTGACCAGCTTCACCGATGAAATCGATGCGGCCCGTGAGACCGATACGATCAATCTCGATGCGGATTTGATCCCCATCTCGCAATTTTCCGAACGGCCCGCCTTGCAGCGCTTCCGGGCCGATATGCCCGATGCACGCACCCGTGCTCACGCCCGAGAACCGTGCATCCGTCAGCAGCGCGACATGTTTGCCAAACGGCAACTGTTTGAGCGCGCTGGTCAATTGATACGTTTCCTCCATGCCCGTGCCGCTCGGCCCTACGCCGGCCAGCACCACAACGTCGCCGGTTGCGATCCGCTTCTCGCGCATCGCCGCAATGGCCGCCGCTTCGCTCGTAAAAATGCGGGCCGGCCCCGTGTGGCGATATACCCCGTCCGCGTCCACCACCGTCGGATCGATGGACGTCGCTTTGATCACGCTGCCTTCGGGCGCGATATTGCCGGTGGGAAAAACGAGCGTGCCCGTGAATCCCGCCGCTCGCGCCTTTTCCGGCGGCAGGATGACCGTCTCCGGATCGATCCCGTCGAGATCGCGCAAGAGCTGGCGGAAGCGCTGCCGCCGCTCGCTCTTTTCCCACTCCACAAGATTCTCGCCGAGCGTCCGCCCCGTTACCGTGAGCACGGAAAGATCCAGGCGATCGCGGAGATGCAGCATCACCTCGGGCACGCCGCCCGCGAGAAATACCCGCACCGTCGGGTGCCCCACCGGTCCATTGGGCAGCGCATCCACGAGCCGGCATGTCGCCTGGCTCGCGGCAATCCAATCCTGCACCCGCGGGCGCGGTAGGCCCGCTGCATGAGCGATGGCGGGGATGTGCAGCAGGAGATTCGTGCTGCCGCCAAAAGCCGCATGCACCAGCATCGCATTGCGGACGGCTGCGCTCGTCAGGATATCGCGCGTGCGCATTCCTTTCGCGTGCAGATTCGCCAGCGCTCGCGCCGATTGCTCCGCGATATCCAGCCACACGGCCTGCCCGCTCGGCGCCAGCGCCGAATGCGGAAGGGCGATCCCCAGTGCTTCCGCGACCACTTGCGACGTCGCCGCGGTTCCAAGAAATTGGCAGCCTCCACCGGGCGAGGCACAAGCGCGGCAGCCGAGTTCCGCCGCCTCGCGCAGGCTGATGAGGCCGTGGGAAAAGCGCGCGCCGATGGTCTGGATTTTCCCGGCATCTTCACCCGCCGTCGGCGGAAGCGTCACGCCTCCGGGCACGATGATGCCCGGCAAATCGGTCGCACCGGCCACCGCCATCATCATGGCCGGCAATCCCTTGTCACACGTCGCCACGCCGAGCACGCCAAGCCGCCGTGGCAGCGAGCGAATCAGCCGGCGCAGCACCATCGCGGCGTCATTGCGATAGGGGAGGGAATCAAACATTCCATGCGTCCCCTGCGTGCGGCCATCGCAAGGATCGCTCACCGCGCCGGCAAAAGGCACCGCGCCCAGCGAGCGAAGCGTGCGCGCCGCCGCCTCCACCTGCAGCGAAATTTCCCAGTGCCCGGTGTGATAGCCGAGCGCCACCGGCGATCCATCCGGCGCCCGCAGCCCGCCCGCAGTGGACAGGATCAAATATTGCGGCCCATTGGCCAGAGCCGGATCCCAGCCCATGCCCGCATTCTGCGAGAGGCCGAAAAGATCGCCGCTGGGCGATCCGCGCAGCATCTCCTCGGTGAGCGGGAGCGATCCGGCAGGACCGGGGACATGCGTGCGCAGGGAGTAGATGTCGGACATGAGCGGAGGCTAACTTGCAACGTTCCGCCTCGAACGTCCAACCTCACGCATTACAAAAAAGCGCCGCGCTGGCCGTGTAACCGTGCACGAAATTTTTGCCGCCCACCGGTCCGATTTCGCCATTGCAGAAAAAGCCCGCGCTCGGGTGGAGGCCGAGCGATTCCGCGAGGATTCCCGCATCGTGGTTGGCCGTGCCAAACATCGCTCGGCCGCGGCCCCCGCAGGAAAACAACAGCGAGCCGAATGGCCGGACCCCAGCCTCATGGAGATCCCCGGCGAGATGGCGCAAATCTTCATCCGCCGCGCGCGCATCGCGGAGCTGGTATTGCAGCGTCTGCCCCACCCGCGGGAACGCACCCAGCGCCACGGCACCGCTGGATTCGTCGGCGCCGAGAATATTGCGGATGAGAAAATCGCCGCGGTGAAATTCCTCGCAATCCTCACGGATGGCCAGCCCGGCAAAAAGATTGCCCCGTGCTCGCTCCTTGTCGCGGTCGGACAGCGCCTGAAAGGCCTCATCGAGCACCTGGTAAGCCGGACGCGAGCCGAGCGTGCGCACCACATTCTGTTCGGCACTCGTCACCGGCAGCGGCTCGCCGATGGGCCGGCAGCCCTGGCTCACGAGCGTGCGGATCTTCACGCCGCCGCGAAATCCCAGCGCCACGCCGCCGCCTTCCAGTGGCTCGCGATCGCGGAAAACAAAAATATCGCCGCCATCCGGCCCTCCGCTGCCGAGCCCGCCAAAGCAAGGCACGCCTCCCGCCGCCGTGTCCCACGCCCGAAGCCACGGTTCAATCGGAACCGTGCTCGGATCCGCGAGGAGCATCCAGGCATCCATCGGGTTGGGGCCCACCGCGGTTTTCCATCCGTCCTCATCATCCCAAGCGGGCAGGTCGCCGTCCGTAAAATGATACGTCCGCAGTTCGGTTTCCGGGAGGTGCAGCAGCAGTAGTGAAAAGCCTCGGGCCGCCTCCGCTTCCGCGCCGGAGCCAATGATGCCCGCGCCACTGCATCCCACCAGCACCGGGATGTGCGCATTGAGCTGTAGATTTTCCAGAAAATCCGGCAGGTCATCCCGATAGTCCGCGGAGCAAAAGGCAAACCCACAGGAGACCCGCCCGCCGATCTCGCGCAAGGCCTCGCGCGCGGTCTCCGCGGTGAGCGGCTCCGAGTAGCTGGAGAGCACGAGACGCGAAACAGCGGCATTGGGCATGCCCCCCAGTGTGAATGGAAATCCTCGGAAAGCCACCGCGGAATGATTTGGCCCTGCAAAAGATGACTTGCCGCCCCGGCGCGCTCCGCGTTGATTCGTGGTCCCGCTTTTGCGGGAGCATAACCAACCGATGAAAAAGTCCGCTATTCTCACTGCCGCTCTCTTTTCCGTGCTGCCACTGGCCCCTGCCGCCGATGCTCCACAGAAACTCGACGTCAGCAAGTTGCCTCAGCAGAGCAAGATGGTAGACGAAGTCGTCGTCCCCATTCCCAGTGAAATTTTCGGGGTCCTGGACAAGCTGGGCAAACCCAACTGGGTGGGGGTCCAAAAGCCGCTCAAAGGCGTGGCCAAGCCTTTCGGCGATCCGCCACAGGTTGCCCTCTACCTCGGGACGGTCATTGCCGAGGGCTTCATTGCCGTGGAAGCCGGGGACGCGGAGGAAGTAAAAAATATCGGCAACAGCGTGCTCAGCCTCAGTGCTGCGCTGGGCGTTCGCTCCGCCGTGGTCAAACGGGCCAATGCCGTCATCGCTGCGGCCGACAAAGCCAACTGGCCGCAGGTTCGCAAGGAGCTGGACGGCGCTCTCAATGAAGTGAAGCGCGCCTTGGAAGAATTGAACAGTCAGGATCAAGCCAACCTCATTTCCCTCGGCGGCTGGGTGCGCGGCACCGAGGCGCTCTGCGAAGTGGTGACGCGCGATTATTCCGCCGATGGCGCCGATTTGCTGAATCAGCCCGCGCTCCTCTCTCATTTCACGGGCAAAATCGCCGGCATGAAACCGCGCGTTCGCAAACATCCTCTGGTGACAAAGTCACAAACCGCCCTCAATGCGCTCACGCCCTTGATCAGCCCCCCCGGAGGTGCTGTTATTTCGGAAAAAAGTGTGAAGGAAATTCGCGATATCGCGGCCGACCTCACCAAAGCCATCCAGACCAATCCCAACAAGCCGTGAAGCGCCTCCTGACATTCCTGCTCGCCACCGTCCTGGCCGCCAGTTCGGCCTCGGCGTCCGTGGACGACGCGCTTTCCTATGCCTTGGAAGCTGCCCAGCCTTACGTGAAGGAAGGCTTCACCGTGCGCGAGGATTACTGGGGTGGAGACATGGCCGTAGCTCAGGCCAAAGCGATCACGCACCAGTTGTTCAAGGGCAACGAATATTGGTTCTGGCTCGGCACCGATGAGAAGAACGCCAAGGTGTCGGTGCACATCTACGATAGCGACGGCAATCTGTGCGAAGTCGACTTCAAGCAGAAGGCGAACATGGCCATGGCGCGGGTGATCCCGAAGAAGACCGGGACCTATTACCTGATCGTCGAAATCGAAAAATCGCCCAAGGAGCGCACCCACTGGGGCATGGCCTACGGCTTCCGCTAGGCACCGAAAACCTGTGACCCAGCAGACCTTTGAGTTTGAGAGCGCGCGGACGCTCGGCCAGTTGTTTCTCAACGAGCCGCGAAACTTAAAGCTCGTCGAAGAGGGGCTCGGGGTAAAGCTGACCACGCGTGAAGGCTGGCTGCGTGCGGAGGGCGAGGAAGACGCCGTGGAAAAAGTAGGCCGCATGTTTCGCCAGCTCGACGACGCGCGCAAAAACGGCATGGCGTTGCGGCGCTACGAATTCAACTACGCTCTCCGCGCGGTGCAGGATCCGGAGGCGCCGGGGCTCGACGCGCTGGTCGTTTCCAAGATCCAGCTTTCGCCCAAGCGCGCGCCCATCATTCCCAAGACGGCGACCCAGCGTGCTTATATTCAGGCCATCCAGCAGTACGACATGATGTTTGGCGTCGGCCCTGCCGGCACCGGCAAGACCTACCTCGCCATGGCCATGGCCGTCTCCGCGCTGAAAAAGGAGCAGGTCAATCGCATCATCCTCACGCGCCCCGCCGTCGAGGCCGGTGAAGCGCTCGGCTTTTTGCCCGGCGACTTGCAGGAGAAAATCATGCCGTATCTCCGGCCGCTCTACGATGCCCTGCACGACATGCTGGAGCCCGAGGAAATGCAGCGCGCGTTCGAGCGCGGCATCATCGAAGTCGCCCCGCTCGCCTACATGCGCGGTCGCACGCTCAATCATGCCTTCGTCGTGCTCGACGAAGCGCAGAACACTACCGCCGAGCAAATGTTCATGTTTCTCACGCGCCTGGGCGCGGAAAGCAAAGTGGTCATCACCGGCGACCCCACGCAGATCGATTTGCCCGGCAACAAGCGCAGCGGATTGATCGAGGCGCTCGCGGCGCTGCGTGGCGTGGAAGGCATCCACTTCGTGCATTTCGGCGATCGCGACGTCATCCGTCACGAACTGGTCCAGCGCATCGTGAAAGCGTATCGTCATCACCGCGGAACGGGGGAGGGGAAGTAAATGCGCACCTCCTCCCGGATTGGCTTTTTGCTGTGGCTGCTCGTCATCGCGCTGCCGGCACTCGCGGAAGAGGGACGGCTCCCCGAAGGCGTGAAGCCGCTGCGCTACGCCATTCGCCTGCAGCCGGATTTCGAACAGCAGAAGTTTTCCGGCAGCGTGGAAATCGAACTGGAGTTGGCCGCCCCGCAGCGCGAGCTTGTGCTCAATTCCCTGGAATTGCAGGTGTCGTCGGCCAGCGCCGACGGCCAGCCGTTCCGGGCCTCCACCGATAACGCTTCCCAGCAACTCAAGTTAACCGGCCCCGAGCTTTCCGCCGGCCGGCATACGGTGAAATTGAGTTTTTCCGGCAACCTCAACGAGCGCCCCGAAGGCCTCTACCTCACCCGCTATCAGCTCCCCGATGGCACGTGGCAAAAAGCGCTGGTCACGCAAATGGAGCCGGTGGATGCCCGCCGGATGTTTCCGTGCTGGGATGAGCCCGCCTACCGTGCGGCGTTTCAACTCACCGCTGTCATTCCGGCCAAACACACGGCGCTTTTCAATATGCCGATCGTCCGCGAGACCGCGCTGGACGGCGGAAAGAAGGAAGTGGAATTCGGCACCACGCCGCCGATGGCCAGCTACCTCGTGGCCTTCGTCAGTGCTGAATTGGAGAGCATCGAGGACGAAGTGGCCGGCACGAAGCTCCGGGTGCTGGCCACGCCCGGGCGGCGCGAGCAGATGCGCTACACCCTGGAGATCACCAAAAAGATTTTGCCGTGGTACAACGACTATTTCGGCATCAAATACCCGCTGCCCAAGCTCGATCAGGTTTGCTTCCCGAGCGTTTCGGCGAGCGGCATGGAAAATTGGGGCTGCATCATTTACTCGGAAAGCGCGCTGCTTTTCGATGAGAAGCAAAGCTCCCAGTCCACGCGCGAGCGGGTCTTCAGTGTGGTTGCTCACGAGATCGCGCATCAATGGTTTGGCGACTTGGTGACGATGAAATGGTGGGACGATCTTTGGCTCAATGAAGGCTTCGCGTCCTGGATGGCCGCCAAGGCGACCGACCACTTCAATCCCTCCTGGAAAAAGTGGGAGCGCGCCGTCGACGCCAAAGAGACGGCCATGCGGCTCGACGCTCGCGCGACCACGCATCCCATCCAGCAGAAGGTGCGCACCGCCGGAGAGGCCATGCAGGCTTTCGATGAGATTACCTATCAAAAGGGCCAGGCTTTTCTGCGCATGCTGGAAACTTGGCTCGGCGAGGAAAAATTCCGCGCCGGGTTGCGCCGGTATTTTTCACGGCACGCCCATGGCAACACCACCACGGCCGATCTTTGGAAGGCCCTGGGCGAGATGTCGGGCGAAGACGTCGCCGCCATGGCCCGGGGTTGGACCGAACAGCCCGGCTTCCCGGTGGTGACCGTGGGCGCCGCGGGGGAAGGCCGCTTTCAGCTCAGCCAGGCGCGGTTCAGCATTCATCAAAAGGATCCCGCTCCTCTGCTCTGGCAGGTGCCCGTCGTTCTCGGGTTTCCCGGCACCAAGGCTGGTCCGCGTACCGAGTTGCTGGAGGGAATTCCCGAGCGGGTTCAAGGCTCGCTCCCGGTTTTGGCCAACGCCGGGGCGGGAGGTTATTTTCGCGTGGCGTATGAAGGAGCTGCCTGGGAGGCGCTGAAGCGCGACTTTGTCGCTCTCCCGGAAGTCGACCGGCTGGCCACCCTGAGCGACACGTGGGCGGGGGTTCAGGCCGGACGGCTGCCAATTTCGGCGTGGCTGGAGCTGGCCGAGAAAGTGCAGGACGATCCTTCGTCGCTGGTGGGCCGCCACGTCGTGGGCGTGTTGCAGGCTTTGGACCATCTTTTGCAGAATCATCCCGCCGCCGCGGTCTTTCATCCGTGGGCGCGGAAGCTCCTGGCGCCCTCCTGGCATTCCGTGGGGTGGAGCACCGCGAGCGGTGAAGACTTCGCGACCGCCTACCTGCGTTCCGACCTTATCGAATTTCTGGGGCAGTTAGGTGATGAATCGGTCCGCGAAGAGGCCCAGCGTCGCGCGGCCAAGTTTTTCGACGATGCCGCGAGCCTCCCGGGAGACCTGCGCACCGCCGTGCTGCACGTCGCCGGCCTGAATGCCGATGCCGCGCTCTGGGACCGCATCCATGCGCTGGCGCTGAAGACCGTCGATAGCGAACAAAAATACCTCCTCTATGGAGCCTTGGCCGCTACCCGAAATCCGGCGCTGGCGGCGCGCGCCTTGGAGACCTCGCTCAGCGGGGAGCTGCCGGCGAAAATCGCCGCCCGCATGGTGGGACGCGTCGCTACGGAGGGCCGGCAGCCGGAGCTCGCCTGGGCCTTCGCCTGCCAGCACTTCGAGTCCCTGCTCGCGCTTTGCTCCGCCGGAGACACCCATTCCTTTTTGGCGCGGCTGGCGCGCAATTTTTCCGATGAAGGGCGCGTCGATGACTTCGAATCTTTCAGCAACGCCCATCTGCCCCCGGCGGCCACGCGGGATACCGCGATTGCCGCCGACGAAATTCGCTTCCAGGCGGAATTTAAAAAACGCGTGGCCCCCGAACTCCTCAAATGGATTGAGGAGCACGGGAGTGGGCGGTGAGGGATTCGAACCCCCGGCCAACTCGGTGTAAACGAGACGCTCTACCGCTGAGCTAACCGCCCTGCTGCCTTTACTCCTGCACGGTCACCGGCGTACCGATAGGCGTGTTTTCATAAAAATGTTCCGCCATCACGCGCGGCAGCCGCACGCAGCCATGCGACGCCCGATGATTCGGCACGATGCCCGCATGCAAACCATATCCGCCCGTGAAGCGCATGAAAAATGGCATTTTGGCGCCCTCGAACGTATTCCCTTCCGGCACCTTCATCTTGCTCATATCCACGTTATTATTGGTCACCGTGCCTTCGGCGTCCAGAAACTTGCCGTAGAGATTCGAAACATGATCCTTGTTTTTCTCCGTCACCAGATAGTGGCCCGGTGGCGTTCCAAAACCATCTTTGCCGCTGCTGCACTTGGAATCTCCGACGAGGACCTCGCCCTTGTAAAAATAAGCCCGCTGCTCTGACAGCACGATCGTGATCGCTGCGAGACCTTGCGCCGCTTGGGCCTTCTCGGTGTCCC
>FTCB01000545.1_pt1 | contig 16437 bp, 14 predicted proteins | sample 1639431 | NCBI WGS metagenome assembly FTCB01 (sample SAMEA3914864, study PRJEB12502) | metagenome | biome: forest; material: soil | place: USA | collected 2012-03-12 | depth 0.3 m
CCGCCTCGCTGCGCTCGCCCACGACCGGTTGAAAACCGGTCCCACTTTCACCCTCCCGCCGCTCGGGGACCGTCCTCCACACGGCTATCGTTTATTTTAAAAAGCTCTAAGGCACCGCCTGCTCCCCGTCCTTCTCCTTCGCCCGGTAAAACACCGCGACATTCCCCACCTGCATGATCAGCTCGCTGGCGGTGCGCTCGGCGATTTGCGGGGCGAGGTCATGTTTCTCTTCCTTGAAGGCGGTGAACTTCATCTTCACCAGCTCGTGCTGGGAGAGCGCGGCGTCGAGGCTGCGCAGGAAGGCATCGGAAATTCCGGCGAGCCCGAGTTTCACCACGGGTTCGAGATGTTGAGCACGGGCTTTGAGGTCCCGTTTTTCGGCATTGGTTAGCGGCACGCGCTAAACATGCCGGATGACATCACTGGCAGGGAAGCGCACTTTTGCCGTGGCCGCATATTTATCGGCGGCGGCCCGGTAGCCCACGGCGCAGGCCACCACGGTGGTGAAGCCCGTGCCTTCGAGGCCGAGGACTTTGTCGTACTGGTCCGGGACGATGCCTTCCATGGGGCAGGCGTCCACGCCGAGCATGGCGCAGCAGGTCATGAAATTACCGAGGGCGATGTAGACTTGGTTCGCGGCCCAGTCCTTGGTGCGGCCGGCCTGGGCGAGGTTCGCGGCGAAACCGGTGAGGATGTTGCGGAAGCCGGCGAGCGATTCGGTGGTGACGCCTCGGGCGGCGGCCGTGGTGGCCATGAAGTGATCGATCTCCGGCTCGGCGAGCGCGGTCCGCACGGCGAAGACCACGTGGTGCGAGCAGTCCGCCGGCTGGTTCTGTTTCCAGGAAGCCTCCAGCAGCAACTTTTTTACGTCCTGGGTGGTGACGACGATGAATTTCCACGGCTGCAGGCCGAAGGAGGATGGCGAAAGGATCAGCGCTTTTTCCAAGGCCGACCACAGATCCGCGGGGATTTTTTTATTCGGGTCGAATTGTTTGGTGGCGTAGCGCCATTGCAGGCGCGCGAGCAGGGTTTCCGGCGTGAGAGTCTCCATGGCGTGGGATTACGTCCGAGGGTGCGGGGCGGACGAGACGAAAATCGGGCGTCTTCAAATTGGCGCTCGACCCGGCCGTGGCGCGTGGGCACGGTTTCCGGCCTCGAGCATGAACCCCGTGGAACGTTATGCCGAACTCCGCGCCCGCGCATTGCTGCGCGAGGGATCGCGTCTCGATGCGCGGCATTGGCCGGAGCACGAACTGCAGGCGCTGTGGTTCGCCGGGGCCTTTGGGACGGAATTCACCACCACGGACGGGCGCGCGGTGCGGGTGGTGCAATGTGGTGTTTGGAATCGCGAGGCGGGGCCGGATTTTGCGGAAGCGGGCGTGATCATCGAGGGCGCGCCACCGGTGCGCGGACCCATCGAACTGGACCCCGATGCCCGCGATTGGGAACGGCACGGCCATGCCACGAATCCCGCCTACGACGGCGTGGTGCTGCATGTTTTTCTCGCGCGCGGGGAGTCGGAATTTTTCACACGCACGTCAAAGCATGCGCTGGTGCCGCAGGTGCTGCTGAATCCGGCGGTGCTCGACGAGCCGCCCATGCCCATGCCGGTGGCGAAGCTCGGCCGGTGTGGGGCACCGCTGCGATCATTGCCGGAGGAGCGGGTGCGCGAGGTGGTGCTGGGCGCGGCGCAGTATCGGTTGCGGCGCAAGGCGGCAGCGCTGGCGCGGCTCACGGAGTTGCACGGCGCCGACGAGGCGTTGTACCAGGCGCTGGCGGAGACGCTCGGCTACAAGTCGAACAAACTGCCCTTCACCCTGCTGGCGCAGCGTCTCCCGCTCACGCTGCTGCGCGCGGCCAAGGACGATGCGGCGGCCCTGCTCTTTGGCGTGGCCGGTTTTCTCGATCAGCGCGACCTCGGCGAATTCGACACGCCCACGCGAACGTATCTGCGCGGGCTGTGGGAGCGCTGGTGGCCGCGGCGCGCGGAGCATGAGCGGCTCACCGTGCCAAAGGCGCTTTGGAAAATGAGCGGACAGCGCCCGGCCAATCATCCGCAGCGGAGGCTGGCCGCGCTGGCCCAACTCGTGCGCCAATGGCCGCGGGTATCGGCCTTGCGTGATGCGTGCGAGCCCGAGGCGCTCGCGGCCTTTTTCGAAAAGCTGCGGGATGAGTACTGGGACTACCACTACACCGTAACGTCGAAGCCCTCGGCCAAGCGCATGGCCCTCATCGGAGACTCCCGGGTGACGGAAATGATCGTGAATGTTTTTCTCCCACTGGCGGTGGGCAGGGACCCAGGGCGCTGGATCACTTTCAAAAACCTGCCGGCTACCCTGAGCAACCAGCGCGTGGAATTGGCGGCCCTGCGCTTGTTTGGCGAAGACAGTGCGGTGGCGGCGTTGCTCGTGAAGAGCGCGGCGATGCAGCAAGGGCTGCTGCAAATCTATGAAGACTTTTGCCAGCGGGATTTGAGCGATTGCCAGCAGTGTCTGTTTCCGGAGCAGTTGGCGAAGTGGTAGCGGCACGACAAGAACGCGGGTAACTGCGGTCGGATTCGAGCGGAGCGAGGAAACTCCGCCTTGATGACCGAGGCGAAAACGGCGGGGCGCCCTTTGGACTGCGGTGGCAGAGCGCAGCGGCGACACCGCTTTGGATGGATGGAGGGAATTTTTGGGGTTGGGGGAGAGGAAGCGCTTTCAGGGTGGTCACCTCGGTATGGAATTTCGGGAGCACTTTCTCGCCGCATCCCCCAATTCCCTCTCCGCATCCAAAGCGGTGTCGCCGCTGCGCTTCCCACCGCAGTCCAAAGGGCGCCCCGCGTTTTTTTTTGTCCTTCTTGGAGAGACTAAACAATACTCCGCCTTCGGCAGAGCTTTCTTGCTCCGCTCGAATCCGGTCGGGGCTACGAGGCTGGCTGGATTTTGTGTTAGCTGCCGATCCGTCGCTTGCCACGCGCGGTGGCGCACGGCAATGGAGGATCATGCCAGGCAGCGTTCCGCCCGTTCAAAATGCGCCTTCTTGGGAAATCCACGGTGCCGTGGAGAAGGCAAAGGTGCCGCTGCAGTATCGCGTGGCCATGGCGTTCGTGGCGGTGGTGATGGTGCTGCTGCCGCTGATTTATCTGGCGATGATTGGCGCGCTGGGTTGGTGGTGGTGGGACTTTGCGAGCGCGGGACCCGGGCGCCCGGGGCGGCATGAATCCGCCACCTGGCTGCTCATCGCCTACCTGACTCCGCTGGCCATTGGCGGCATCGTGATCGTGTTCATGGTGAAGCCGCTGTTCCACCGGCGGCAACGTTCCGCGGAGCCTCACCGGCTGAAGCGGGAGGAGGAGCCGGGGCTGTTTGCGTTCATCGATCGCATTTGTGATTTAGTCCGCGCACCGCGTCCGCATCGCGTGGTGGTGGATTTGCAAGTGAACGCCGCGGCGAGCCTGACGCATGGGATCTGGAGCGTCCTAAGCCGGCGGTTGACGCTCAACATCGGTCTCCCGCTGGCGGGCGGATTGAGCACGCGGGGTTTTGGCGGCGTGCTGGCGCATGAGTTTGGTCATTTCGCGCAGGGCGCGGGGATGGGCGCGACGTATCTCGTGCGCGTGGTGAACCTGTGGTTCGCGCGGGTGGTGTATGAGCGCGACCAATGGGACGCGGCCCTGGAAACATGGGCGAAGCAGAGCGACTGGCGGGTGATGATCGTTTTGCAGTTCGCGCGCCTGATGGTGTGGCTCGTGCGCCGCGTCCTGTGGGTGCTGATGGTCATCGGGACATTTTTTTCCTCCGTGCTCATGCGGCAGATGGAGTTTGACGCGGACTACTACGAAATCCAGACGAGCGGCAGCGAAGGGTTCATCAGCACGGCACGGCGCCTGCGGGTGTTGGGCCTCGGGGCGCACGTCACCAGCAACAAGCAGGAGGAGGCCTTCAACGCGAAGCGGCTCGTGGACAACATCCCGGGCTGGATCTTGCACGAAACGTCGAAGCTGCCGAAGGACGCGTGCGAGAAAGTGGTCTCCGGCGCCGCGGATGAAAAAACCGGCTGGCTGGATACGCATCCCTCCGACGGCGAGCGCATCCGGCGCGCCAACGCGGCATCCTGCACGGGCGTGCTGCAAGGCGAAGCGCCGGCCAGTGTGTTGTTTTCCGATTTTGCGGCGCTCTCGCGGACCGTGACGGCGGAGGTGTATCGCGATCTGGCCGACGCGATCCGGCGCAAGGTCACCATTCTGCCGCTGGAGCAGATGGCGGCGGAAAGCGATGCGACCAGCCAGGGCGGCGAGGCGATGGACAAAATGTTCCACGGATTGCTCACGGCCCGAACGCTGGTGTTCGTCCGCCCGCAAGACGTCGAAGCCAACGGTGCGGATGCGCGGGTGGAAAATCTCGCGGCGCGCGAAACTCCCGGAGAGGCGCAACTCGCCGCCGGCAAGGAACTGGACGAAGCCATGGGCCGGCAGAACGAGATGCATGGTCTCATGGGGCTTTTCGAAGCCGGGATCCCGGTGAATGCGGGCCTGCACAAACTTCCCGCGGCCACCGCTTCGGAGGCCCATCTGGAAGGCGCGCGGGCCAAACAGCGGCTGGACGCCGCCACCGCCGTCGCCGCACCGGCGCTGGATCGCGCGCGGCAGCGGCTCGTATCCGCCTTGCGATGGAAAATGGAGCGGGCCCCCGGGGCGTTGCGTGATGAGGTGCAGTTGCTGGCCACGACGCTGGAGCGCATCGAGCAGGCCGCACCGACCCTCGCGGCCATGCGTCCGCTGACCATGGCCATGGTGGCGATTTTCAACAATCACGAGCAGGCGAGCGACAATGGAGCGGCCTTCCAGGCGGCGAACCGGCGTGCCGAGCAGTTGCGCGAATACAATGAGAAGGCGCTGCAGGCGCTGGGTGATATTCGGTACCCCTTCGAGCATGGCGGCTCTACGGTGAAACTGCGCGAATATCTCACCGACAGCGTGGCGCACCCGGATGGAATGGTGCTCGCCCTCCTGCGCGCGGATGCGATCCTGGAGCGGCTGTTCGGAGTCTACGTGCGGAGCATGGGCCGGCTGGCGCTCATGGCCACGCAGGCGGAGGCGGAGATGGATGCGGAGGTGGGGTAGGGACGCTGTGCCGTCGGCGGCCCATACTTCCTGTGCGCAAAAAAGATCAGGGACGGCGGCGGCGCGCCGTCCCTACCTCAGAATCCCGCGCACGCATTCGTGCACGAGGTTCCAATCGACGTCGGTTTTCGGCGCCCAGGTGCCGACTCCGGTTGGCAGCACGAAGAGGTTTTTGCCGTCGCGGAATTTCTTGTCCATTTGCATGGCGCGGAGGATCCGGTCGAAGAGCCCGGCCCGATCCGGGTAGCTGGTGGGCAGGCCGGCGCGTTCGATGAGCGCGGCGAGGCGTTTTTGGAAATCGGCATCCACGGTGCCGAGAGCCACGGCCATGCGCGTCGCGGCGACCATGCCGATGGCGATGGCTTCGCCGTGGGTGAGCGTGTATTCGGCGCTGAGCTCCAAAGCGTGGCCGATGGTGTGGCCGAAGTTCAGCACATTCCGGATGCCGAGCTTGTCGAACTCGTCCTGCTCCACCACGGCGGCCTTGAGCGCGACGCATTGGGCCACGATGTCGACCAGTGTGGCTTCGTCACGCGCGAGCACTTTTTCGAGGTCGCCGCGCTCCAATTGTTCGAAGAGCGAGCGCGAGCAAACGGCGCCGTACTTGATCACCTCGGCCATGCCGCTGCGCATCTCGCGGTCGCTGAGCGTCGCCAGCGCGGCGAGATCGCACACCACGAGCCGCGGCTGGCTGATGGCGCCCATGATATTTTTCACGCCGCCGAAATTCACGGCGACTTTGCCGCCCACGCTGGAATCCACGGCCGCGAGGAGCGTGGTGGGAATTTGAACAAACGGCACCCCGCGGCGGAAGACGGCCGCCGCAAAGCCGCCGAGATCGCCCACCACGCCGCCCCCGAGCAGCACCACGAGCGGAATGGAGCCAGTGTCCGGAAAATACTCCAGCAGCGCGGCGCAGGTCTTGGAAAATTCGTCCCAGTTTTTTCCTTCCTCGGTCGGCGGAATATCGTGGCGCACCACCCGGCGGGCGACGGAGCCCAGGCCCGCCTTCACGGTCTCGAAATAGTGTCCGCCCACGGCGGAGTTCGTCAGCACGAACACATCGCCGGGAGCCTTGGCGACTTTCTCCGCCAGCAGGGTCGCGCCGAGCGAGGGCAATAGCTTGCTGCCGATGAGCACATCGTAGCTGCGCGGGCCAAGGTTGACGTGGACGCGTTTGGTTTCGGTCATGAAGCGATGGAATTTAGGATTTAGGAATGAAGACTTCGGATTTGGGCCGCGCGCCCGGAAAGTTTGGACCGAAGTAGAAATGGAGTGAAACGGTTTTGGAAAGACGCAACAATTTTCACCATGAACACCACCCGCCGAACTTTCCTCAAAACTGCCGCCGTCCTGACGCTGCCCGCATTTTTGCAGGCGGCGGAGCGCAAGGGGCTCGTGGGCTCGCAGCTTTATGGCTGGGGGCAGTATTATCAGCGGGAGGGGAAGAAGATCGAGGAGCACCTGGATGACGTACTCTCCGCGCTTCGCGATGCGGGCTATGACTATGCGGAAGGAAATTTGGGTGGACCGGATTCGTCGGGGCGATTTGCGGAGATGCTGCGGACGCGCGGGATGAAACCGGTGAGCCTGTACACGGGCGGGGCCTTGCATGAGGCGGCGAAGGCGGAGCAAAACGCGGAGAAGTTGGTGGAAAACGCCATCGCGGCTCATGAGGCCGGATTTTCCATCATCAACTGCAACCCGAACCCCATTGGGCGCAACAAAACCGACGAAGAACTCGCGACCCAGGCGAAGGCGCTGACCATCATCGGCACGGAATTGACCAAGGCCGGGATGAAATTCGGTGTGCACAATCACACCCCGGAGATGGCGAATGGCGCGAAGGAATTTCACAACAATTTGGACCAGAGCGATCCGAAGACCGTGGGCTTTTGCTATGATGTGCACTGGGTGTTTCGCGGTGGAGTGGCGCCGGAAGATGCGCTGAATCAATACGGTTCGCGCATCGTTTCGTGGCACCTGCGCCAGAGCCGCGACAAGGTGTGGTGGGAGGACTTGGACACGGGCGACGTGGATTACGCCGAGATCGCGAAGTATGCGCAGGAGCACCATCTGCCGCCCTATTACACGGTGGAACTCGCCATCGAGGCCGGGACGAAAATCACCCGCACGGTGGTGGAAAACCACGCGCTGAGCCGGGAATTTGTGCGGAGCGTTTTTGGGGTGTAGCGCCGTGCTACTGCGGCTTCGCCGCCTCTTTCTCGTGGGCGGCGGAGATGCGCATCCACACGAGGTAGAGGATGAAGACGCCGATGAAGGCGCCGAGGATGACGAGAGACTCGTGAACGATGGTGCTCTTGAACGATTCCAGGCCCTGTTGGGTGACCGTCCCGTTGCGCAGCGACTCGAGCAGGGCGGGGTCGAGCTTGCCGCCGACGCGCCAGCCGAGCCATGCGAGCACGGAGCACCAAATCGCGGAGCCGGTGATGGTGAGCAGGCTGAACTTCAGGAAGTTCATGCGAATCATCCCGGCGGGAATGGAAATGAGATGGCGCACCACGGGCAGCAACCGCGCGAAAAAGATACCGGCGCTTTCGTAGCGGTGCATGAAGCGCTCGGCGCGCTCCACTTTTTGCGGAGGCATGAAGAAGTATTTGCCGTAGCGCATCACGATCGGGCGCCCAAATTTGAGCGAGGCCCAGTAGGTAATGGCGCTGCCAATCCACGAGCCCACGACGCCGGCAAAGACCACCCACGCCAAACCGGGGAAACCTTTATCCGACGCGAGGAGAGCAGCCGGAGGAACGACGAGCTCACTCGGCACGGGGAAGATGGAGCTCTCCATGGCCATGAGACCGGCCACGCCCCAGAAGCCGGAATTGTGGACCCAGTGGAACCATGGAACGAAGAATTGATGAAACATTGGCGCGCGGGGATTTAGCAGCCGCGACGAAGGGCGCAACCTTCGTTGTTGGGGGAGCCACCATGAATCACAGCGGCGTCACAGACTCCTGAGTTGACTCCGGGGCGGCAATCGATAAACCGGATTTTATGTCTTCCCGACCCATTCTCACTGTTCTCGGACTGTGTGCGCTCGCGTCGCTCGGCGCGTGCAAAACTCCCTATACCGATAGCTATAGCTTCAAGAAGAACTCTTTCCAGCCGCCGGTGGTGGTGCACAAGGAGCTCGCCACGCAGCCGATTCTGAATCCGCTGGAAGGCACGCAACCTGTCCCGGGCGTGCCCGGTGGCTCGGATGTTCCGGGCATTCCAGGCGTTCCGGGTGCTGCTCCGGCTCCGGCTCCGGGAACTCCTGCGCCCGCACCGACCGGCATTCCGGGACTCGACGCCGCCCCGGCACCTGCTCCGGCACCCGCGCCCGCTCCGGCCCCAGCTCCGGCGCCGGCGCCCCAGTAGTAATTAGACTAATAGTTCAGGGGCGCTAAGTTGCGCAGGGGGGCCGGAATTCTTTAAGCAGTGACTACCAACCTGTCCGCAGCCGGCTCCAGTGGGGAGAAGACGACCAAACCACCGTTTGTGATCCAGGCGGAAGTGCTGGTCTACTCCGGGGAAACCTGCACGTCCAAATACTCTGTCGAGCATGGGGAGTATCTGATTGGCCGGGACCCGAACTGCCAGGTGGTGCTCGATGTCGATGGCGTCTCGCGCCACCACGCGCGGCTGCTCTTTCAGGGATATGAGCTGGTCATCGAGGACTGTGGCTCGGCGAATGGGGTCTTTATCGAGGGCGTGCAGATTTCTCTGCCGACGCGGGTGCGGCCCGATCAGCAGGTGGAGATTGGCAATGCGCGGCTCTTCATCCGGCTGAAAGCCGACGCGAGCGAGATGCTGGCGGCGTCGCTGTGGGATCCCGACCTCGGGCTGGCTCCGGTGCGCGCCATCCTCGACGGGAAAAAATACAAGGTCCTGGCGACCATTGGCCGCGGCGGCATGGGCGTGGTGCATCAGGCGCGCGACCTCCGCATCCGGCGTCCGGTGGCGATGAAGGTCATCCGGACGGCGTCGCAATTTTCGCGGGAGAATGTGCTGCGATTTGTGGAGGAGGCGCAGCTCACGGGGCAGTTGCAGCATCCGAACATCGTGCCGGTGTACGAGATCGGGCTCGATGAGCAGGGGGAGGTTTTTTACACGATGAAATTCGTGAAGGGCATCACGCTCGACGAGGTGGTGCGCGACCTGAGGCGGGGCAAGGAGGAGGTCATCAAAAAGTATCCGCTGCCGGCGCTGCTCAACGTTTTTCAAAAAATCTGCGACGCCGTGGCGTATGCGCACTCCATGGGGGTGGTGCATCGCGATCTCAAGCCCGATAACGTGATGCTGGGCGAGTACGGCGAAGTGCTGGTGATGGATTGGGGGCTCGCGAAAAAGATCGCGCACGGCGTGGGCGACGATCATCTCGGCGATACCAAGCCCGAGCCGCCGCCGCCGGACCTGCGGGGATTTCAAACGCTGAACGGGCTCATCGTCGGCACGCCGCCGTATATCGCGCCCGAGGCGGCGCGCGGGGAACTGGAGAATATCAACCCGCGCTCGGACATCTACGTGCTCGGGGCGATCCTCTATGCGATTCTCACGCTGCGAGCGCCGTATCCCGGGAAGGAGTTTGCGGAGCTGATCGAGCAGATTGTGAATGGGAAGTTCGCGCACCCGAGCAGTTTCAACACACCGGCGAAGAGCTCGCGGAGTGCGCGGAAACCCGAGGGAACCACGGAGGAACTCGAATACGCGCTGCTGCATCTCCCGAATCGCCGCGTGCCGGAGGGGCTGGCGGCCATCGTGCTCAAGGCCATGGCCTACGACAACGCGGAGCGTTACATGACCGTGGCCGAATTGCAGGCGGATATCTCGGCGTGGCAGAATGGCTTTGCGCCCAAGGCGGAGCGCGCGGGTCTCCGCCGCCAGATCACGCTGTGGGCGGCGCGGCACAAGACGAACGTGGTGTTCTTCTTCGTTTTCGCGCTGTTGATCCTGGTGGCGATTGTGTGGGCGTTTATGTCCGTGACCCAAGCGCGCGACAGCGCCATCGCGAGCGCGCACGACTTGCAGGAGAAGACGACGCAGTTGAATGAAGCGATGAAGGATCTCAAGGGCGCGGCGCCGCTCTTCGAGGAAGAAGCGCGCGAACTGGTGAGGCGGCGGGATCTCGAAGGCGCGCTGGATCGCATCGAGAGCGCCATCCGCCAGCTTCCCAACAACGCGGAGTATCACAATCTCCGGGCGAACATTTTGCAAACGCTGCTGCGCTGGGATGACGCGGTGGAAGAATACGAGACGACGCTGAGCAAGAATCCGAAGCTCGCGAGCGCGAAGGATAACCTGGCGCTGACGAACAAGCTGATCGCCGACACGGGTGAAAATCATGATCCGGATGCCGCGCAGCTCCGGGAACTGGAGGCGGCGCTGGCGAAACAAGGCCGGCCGGCGGAGCGGGCCATCATTCAGGACAAACTGGGCCTGTCGAAGACGGTGACGAACAAGGCGATGCGGATGATGATCGAGAACGATCCGAAACTTGCGCCGCTGCGGGAGTTGATGGAGCGCCGCGAATTCCGCGGGCGCTTTCAGCGGCAGTCCGATGGCACCTTCAACGTGAACTTTACGGGCCTGCCACTGATCACCGTGATGCCGTTCTTCAACAACCGGCCGGTGGCCGTGAACAGCCTCACGCTCGACAACGTGAATCTGCCCGACCTGACGATGCTGGAGGGAATGGATTTGCATGTGCTTTCGATTAAAGGCTGCCGAGGCATCACCGATTTGACGCCGCTGAAGGACATGAAGCTGCAGCGTCTCAACATCGCGGGCACCGCGGCGAGGGATCTCTCGCCCATCGCGGACATGCCGCTGGTGGAATTGAGCTGCGCCGATTGCACGAAGCTCACGGATATTTCGCCGCTCAAGCAGTGCACGCAGCTGGAAGTGCTGCTGCTCCCGCCGAATGCGAAGAACATCGCCTTTTTGCGGAACCTGAAATCACTGCGCGTGCTGAGCTACAAGAATCTGATGCAGCCGGTGGCGGAGTTTTGGAAGGAATACGACGCCGCGCATAAGTAGCGCGGATCAAGCTCCGGCGGCGCCCTGCATTTTGAAGATGATGGTGGTGAGCGGTTCGGTTAGCGCGAACCACACGAAACCGATTTGCAGCAGAACCAGGAGGAGCAGGAAGCCGAGGGCGGCGAGCGAGAAGGCGAGGCGGCCGTAAAAGATCAGGCCGATCGCAACGCACGGAACCGCCAGGCTGATCGCCTCGAGAGGCTGCTGATATTGCAAAGCGAACTGGGTGGCTGCGGGCAGTGGAGTGGGCCCCAGCATGTCGCTGAAGATCTGCCGGAATTTGGGAATCCCGAGGGCGCAGTGGATGTTGATGTAGGAGAAGCCGACGACCAGGACGGCGAAGGGGATGCGGATGGTGCGGGCGATGGCGCGGAGATCGCCGATGTCGGTGGAGGTGGGTTCGGACATGCGAGATTTCGGTGATTTGTAGGGCGCGCTTTCGAGCAGGAGCGCTGTTGCTGGGAGCGCCGACCTCTGGTCGGCCATTGAAAGCAGAGCGCGAAGCGCCAAGTATCAGGCGCTTCCGGTTCTATTCCGCTAATTTCGTTAAGACACAGAAATGGCGCTTCGCGCTATGCTTTGGTGGCCGACTGGAAGTCGGCGGTCCCAGCAACGGCGCTCACGTTTGGATGGGCGCCTGACAAATGGGGCACACTATTTCGCCGGGATTTCGTTGAGGGTGTAGTAGGCGACTTTGTGGAGGAGGGGGAGGCCGTCGGCGGATTTGAGGCCGTCGAGGTGGAGTTCGTGGATGTCGCCTTGGGTCAGCGGAGTGATGGTGAGGCGGACGGATTTTTTGTCGGGGCCGACGGTGGCTTTGGTGATTTTCGGGATGAGGTCGTCCACCTCGGAGCCGCCGTATTCTTCGCGGTAGGCGTAGGTGAACTCGCGCATGGAGTAGCTGGCGACGTCGCCGGCGGTGGCGGGATCGACGGGCTGGGTGAAGGTGAGTTCGAAGCCGTCGGGTTTGGCGTGCATCTCGTGGATTTCGAAGGGCACTTTGCCGGTCCAGTCCACGCGCTCGAAGCAATAGGGCTTGCCGCCTTTCGCGCCCCAGCCGCGGTCGGAACCGCCGACGAAGAGCTGGCCGTTTTCCGTCATGCGGCCGCCGATGAGGCCGGATTTGAAATTGAGCAGGAAGGGGAAGACGACGCCCTGCTTGATGCCGTTGACCTCTTCGACGAACACGCGCGAGACGTTGCTGTGGCTTTGGTCGGCGATGAAGAGCTGCTTTTGGAAGGGGCCGAATTTGCCGCCGCTCAGATCACAGGCGATGAAGGAGGAGGAGTTGCCGATTTTGCCGTGCACCATGTAGACGACGGGCGGCACGAGTTCCTTGATGCGCTTGCGCTCGGCGACCATGCGGTCCGGATCGGGGCCGCCGGTTTTCTTGTGGTTGCGCTCGAAGGCTTCGGGAAGGGGATCAACGGGGCGCGGGCCCATGTTCGGGGCTTTGTCGTACCAAATGTTTCCCGCCGGGTGGCCTTGGAAGGTGCCGGGGATCAGATGCTGGAGCGTACAGGCGCCGTGCCAGGGACCCTGGTTGTCAGTCATGTAAACTTCGCCGTCGGCGTCGAAGCCGATGCCGCCGGGCGAGCGCACGCCGCTGCACGTGGGAATCATCGTGCCATCGGGCTTGATGCGGAGCGCCCAGCCACGGAAGGGGGCGCCGCTGGAGAAAGAGCCGGTGAGGCAGAGCGTGACCCAGAAATTGCCGTCCTTGTCCGGGCGCGAGCCGAAGGCGTATTCATGGTAGTCGCCACTGACGCCCCACTTGTCGCACACGGTTTCGAAAATATCGGCGCGGCCATCGCCGTCGGTGTCCTTCAATTTTTCGAGCTCGTAGCGGCTGGTGGCGTAGAGCCAGCCGTCCTTGTAGCCCAGGCCGAGGATTTCGTGCTGGCCGCTGGCGAAGAGCTGATACTTCACCTGCGAAGGATCGCTGTCGGCGTTGGAGACCGTCCAGATCTCGCCGCGGCGTGTGCCGAGGGCGAGCTTGTTGCCGGGGAGGATTTCGATGGAGCCGACCTCCAGCGCCGTTTCCTGCGGCGTGGTGAAGGTGGTGATGGGATAGTAGTCCGACTCCTTGGGCGTGGCGTCCGCGGCGTGGAGCAGGGGAGTGGCCGCGAGCGCGGCGCAGAGGATGGAAGAGAATTTCATCGATCGAGAAAAGTGGAGGTTTAGTGCGCGTGGCCGGCGTGCGCGGTGAGCCAGGTGTAGGTGACTTTGATTTCGGGGCGGGCAGGAACGATGAGCCGCCCGTTGTTCACCACGCCACCTTCCACGGAGACTTTGAAGCGGTTGTCGTAGTTCACGTTGTTGATGCCGAACTTGCCGCCGTCGACGATGAAGCCTCCGTCGGCCGCTTCGATTTTGCTGCCGGAGGCAGCGCAGAAGGCCCAATGCCCGGGGATGGAGCCGGTGAGTTTGAGCGTGCGCACGATTTTGCCGGAGTCGCTCATCGCGGCGCCTTCGGTGTCGAAACGTTCCGAGATTTGCAGGCCGTTCCAGAGGTAGTGAAAGGTGGGCACGCGTTTCGCATCGAGCGTGTAGCCTTTCCACTGGAAGCCTTCGGGGCGATCGTCCTTGCCGCCCTTGGGCCAATCGGTGCCGGGCGGGGTCAGCACGGCGAAGGCGGGCGCGATGTCGTTGTTGATGCGGAGCACGTCGAAGCCGAGCGGGGGCTGCGAGCCGCCGCCGCGGTCGGTCCAGTGGCGGGCGGCGTCGATGAAGGCGCCGTGCCAGAGATAGACGAGGTTCATGTCTTCCGCGTTGTAGGCGAGGTTGAATCCGCCCGGGTAGCCGACGCCGATGCTGCGCATGCCGGCGCCGGAAATGTAGTTGCGGTAGACGACCGGCTCGTTGGTAACGACGAGCGGCATGCCGGTGTTGGTGTCCTTTTTCACCTTGGGCCCAGCAGAGGCTTTCGCGCTGGGGTGAACCCATTTCGAAAGTGGCGTAAGCCCGAAATCGGCGCCGCTCCAGGCGCAGTAGAGCTCGGCTTCGCCAGAGGCCTGGAAGTATTCGAGACGGAAATCGTGATCGCCGGCTTTCAGGCGGGCTTTGCCTTCGTGGATATCGCTGGAAGGATGGATGCCGTCATGCTCGGCGATTTGTTTGCCGTCGATTTTGAGGCGCACGCCGTCGTCGCCGGCGATGGCGAAAGTGTATTCGGAGTCTCGCGGGGCGGTGAGTTTGCCGGTGTAGACCACGCCGAATTGGTTGCGGTAGTCGTCGAGTTTCAGCTCCACCACGTCGCCGAGTTCACCTTCGCGGAAGGGCTTCAGCGAGGCGAAATCAGGGAGCTTCTTCCAGTCGCCGAGATACATGGCGAAGTGCAGGCTCTTGAGCTTCGGGCCGGCGGAATAGATGCGCAGATTGCCGCGCATGGTGGCGGCGTGGCCGGGGAAACTGCAGACGAACGGGTAGACGCCCGGCTTTTCCGGGGCCTTAAAAGTGATTTCCTCCTTTTCCTTGGGGTTCAGCAGTTTCGAGTGCACCCACATGCGCGGGTCATCGGGCAGCCAGTTGCGCTTCAGCGCTTCCTCGGGTTTTTCCATCTGCTTGTTGCAGACCTCGACGACGTCGGTGCCGGCCTGAAACAGGCAGAGGTTGTGCGGCATGTCGTCGGTGTTCTCGAAGATGAGCTTCACGTTGGCGCCGGGGCTGACGGAGAGTTCCGAGACGTCGTAGCGCATTTGCGCCTGGAGCGTTTTGATGGTGAGCGTTTCGACGTCGGCGGCCGAGGCGATGGCCGCGACGAGGAAAGGACTGGCGAGAGCGAGGAGGCGGGTCATGAGAGACGCTGGTGGTGGAAAGGCGGTCAGATGTAGGTACGGAGGCCGTGGTTCACAAGGGCGGCGTGTGCGACAATCCGGTTTTCGGGGGATTCAAAGGGGGGAAATTGCCGGGTGGAGGAGGCGTTGGGTTTTCAGGGGTAGAGGCTGACTTTTGCCGACTGGTTTTCGCGATTTTTGAGAGGGGGAATGGAGGCGTAATTGGGGGAGATGACTGCGTCTGTGGGTGCCGGCCTCATGGGGGTTTTGGAGGGGGTATGGTGCCAGGGGTGGTGGGGATTGTCGAGCGCCGGGTCGAATGGGAGGGGCGTTGCTGGGAGCGCCGACTTCCAGTCGGCAACCAAAGCATAGCGCGGAGCGCGCTTTACTTACGCTTCGTTCGCTTGACGTCCTTTCCAGGCGCTACTCCAGCGCCACTCTTCAGGCAACCGGCATAGCCCTGCTTTTACGGGATTGTCCTCGATGTAGCGCTTGGCGTACGCGAAATGAGTCTCATCGCGAATGTAGCGGTCATGAAAATCGCGGCACCAAAAGGGGCCGGTTCGCTTTAAGGCCTGATTGGCCAAGCGTCCTGTCCAAGTTTTCCAGGATTGAATTACCTGATCCAAGAGGGTGTCGGGAAAAACTTCGATAAGGACGTGTACGTGGTTTGGCATCACGACCCACGCCAGCAAGCGATAGCGCTCGCGGTCGAAGTGAAGGAAGGCGTCTTCCACGATTTGCGCCACGTTGGGATTACGGAGCCAGCAAGCGCCGTGGCCTGCATCGAGGTAGGCGGTGATGCGTTTTTGGCGTTCGGCCTCCAGTTCGTTCGGTGGAAGGGTTTGAATTTCTTGGGCCCAGCGATCGAGGACGATAGCGGGCATGGAGTCGTGAAGGCGGAAGGTGATGCCTTGGATGAGGCCGGGGCGATCGAAGTGAGGGAGGTAGTTGCGGGAGTACCACTCTTTGGGGGAGGACATGTTTTGAGGGTGAGGGGCGCTGGAAGGAGGCGCAAGAAAATGGCGCTTCGCGCTATGCTTTGGTTGCCGACTGGAAGTCGGCGCTCCCAGCAACGGCGCTTCCGTTTGGGTGGGCGCCTTACATTCGGTACAACAGAACAGCCGTGGAGGCTTTCGCTTCCACGGCTGTGAAGATTTTCGCTGAAGGCGAAGGTTTAGGCTTCGACGTCGACGCCCATTTGGCGGGCGGTGCCGGCGATGACTTTCATCGCGGCTTCTTCGTTGCGAGCGTTGAGGTCGGGCATCTTTTGCTTCGCGATTTCGAGAAGCTGCTTTTTGCTGAGCTTGCCGACCTTGGCCTTGTTGGGTTCCTTGCTGCCGCTGGCGATCTTGAGGGCTTTCTTGATCAGCGAGCTGGCCGGGGGCTGCTTGGTGATGAAGGTGAAGCTCTTGTCCTTATAGACGGTGATGACCACCGGCAGGATGTCGCCAGCCTGCTTCTGCGTGCGGGCGTTGAACTCCTTGCAGAAGGCCATGATGTTCACACCCTGCTGAC
>FTCB01000710.1_pt1 | contig 16102 bp, 13 predicted proteins | sample 1639431 | NCBI WGS metagenome assembly FTCB01 (sample SAMEA3914864, study PRJEB12502) | metagenome | biome: forest; material: soil | place: USA | collected 2012-03-12 | depth 0.3 m
CCAGATCCGCCACGTCGGCGCCGCCCTGTCCGGCTGGCTGCCTTCCCAGCGCATGCGCTACCTCCGCACCCTCGCCGAAATCCCCGTCGGCCAAATCACCGAAGACAGCCCCTACTGCCAGGGCGTCATCCGCACCCGCTACGGCGTCGAAATCAAATCCCCCGACAAACTCAAAGCCGTCGCCCTCTACTCCCAACTCGCCGCCACCCGCCAAAAACAAAAACGCGGCAAAACCATCGAACAAGTCGTCACCAACATGCACTCCCAAGGCGACCACAAAGTCGCCGAAGGCATCGAACGCAGCCTCCTAGCCTACGTCTCCGACACCGTCCGATAATCGCTCCGAAGGAGCGCTCTTGCTGTAGCAACGGCGCTCTGTCGCCGTTTCGCCCAACGGGCGATCTCCCTGGTTCTCAATAACGAAGCGTCACTAGGTTCCTTCCGTGCCGCCCCCCCCGTCCTAACTCAAAAAATGCCCCACCGGCCAGCGACTATAGGTAGGGACGTCTCGCCGCAGGCGTCCCACTATTCGAGCCAGAATACGATTGGCTCGGTGCCATCTTTGGCCGGAGCGCCTATCCTCTTCTCTCCCTCATTCTTCCCCTGTAATCGTGATTTCTAGAGTCTCCGCACCAACATTAAGGCAATGGAGTATTTGAGCAAAATCGTCATCTTGATCCTCCACGAAAATCACCTTGTGAGTTTCAGAGAAACGCGACATCTGAATATCCTGAACCTTGTCAATTCTTGCACTGATCGACAGAGAGCTGTTGAGCGGAATATGCACGAAATAGCCCTCTTTGATTTCCCCTTCCAAAACATCGCCAATAATTCCGTAAACCTTGTCCGGCGTAAGAAGGAAGGAATCAATAGCCTCGAAGACAGCTGCACAATTTGGATCTCTCATTGCCTGTTCCAGGAACGACCTGCCTTCCTTGGTGATGGGCGGGAAACAATCCTCCGCCCTTTTGCCTTGGCTCCTACACCGCCATCGCCACCGGCCCACTCGGCGACAACTTCCTCAACTTCGCCACCACCTCAGGCACGATCTGAATCGCCGAATCAATCTGCTCCGCCGTATTGAACCGCCCAAACGAAAACCGCAGGCTGCTCCGCGCCCGATCATTCGAGAACCCCATTGCCTTCAACACATGCGAAGGATGCACCGACCCACTCGTGCAGGCCGACCCCGCCGAGCAGCAAATCCCGCGCTCATCCAGCAACATCAGCGCCCCTTCGCTCTCAATCCCCTCAAACGCAATACTCGAAGTATTAGGTAATCGATTCACCCGATCCCCATTAATCTCCGTGCCCGGCACCAGCTCCAGCATAGCCCCTTCAAAACGATCCCGCAGCGGCCTCACCAAAGTATCTTCTTCCGAAATATGCGCCGCTGCCGCCTCCGCCGCTTTACCTAAGCCCACAATCGACGCCACATTCTGCGTCCCCGCCCGGCGCCCATTTTCCTGGCTCCCCCGAATCCAGGGCGTAAAGCGCATCCGGCGATTCACATAAAGCGCACCCACCCCCTTCGGGCAGTGCAGCTTGTGCCCCGACAGCGACAAAAATTGAATATCCAACTCCGACACATTCAGCGGAATCTTCCCCACGCCCTGCACCGCATCCACATGCAGCGGCACCTTCTTGCTCGCCGTGAGCTTGGAAATTTCCTCAATCGGAAAAAGCACGCCCGTCTCATTGTTCGCCCACAGCAGCGAAACCAGCGCCGTATCCGGACGGATCGCCTTCGCCAGCTTCTCCAGATCCAAATGCCCCTTCGAGTCCACCGGCAGCCACGTGATCTCATAACCCCGCCGCGCCAGATGCTCGCACAGCTTGATCGTCGCGCTGTGCTCCACCGCCGTCGTGATGATGTGCGTCTTGTCAGGATCAATCGCCGCCGCCGAGAGCACTGCCGAGTTGATCGACTCCGATCCGCAACTCGTAAAAATGATCTCCCCGGGTGTCGATCCGATCAGCGAAGAAACCTGCCCGCGCGCCACTTCCAACGCCTCCGCCGCGCGCTTCCCCAGCGAGTACACGCTTGAGGGATTGCCATACTCGTCGCGCAGCCACGGTACCATCGCTTCGAACACGGCGGGATCCACTTGCGTGGTGGCGTTGTTATCGAGGTAAATGAGTGGTTGTTCCTTGGCGTTCATTCGAGCAGGTTGGTCATAATATGCGCGATGACTTCTCATGGCAATAAGTAGAGTCGTCCGCCCCGAGCTCCTCGATAGCCTCGACCCCTCCGACCCGTCCGCCATCCGCAGCCGGAACGATCTGCGCGTAATCAACGCCATGATGGGAAATTTCGCCTGGGCCGAGCGCAAACTGGCCCCCTTCGTCGCCTCCGAAACCCGTCTCGTCGAGATCGGGGCAGGGGAGGGCAACCTGCTCCGCCGCCTCGCCAAGTCGCTCCCCCCCACCGATTTGACCGGTATCGACCTCGCCCCCCGTCCAGCCAATCTCCCCCCATCCGTGACCTGGAAGCAGGGCGACCTGTTCCAAACCCTCTCCGGCGACGTCGCGGTCGGCGTCATGATCGTCCACCACTTCCCCGACGACCGACTAAAAGACCTGGGCCAACTCCTCCAAAAATTTCGCGCCATCTGCCTCTGCGAACCCTGGCGGCACCCCCTGGCCCGGGTCTGGGGCCGTTGCCTGCTCCCTTTCGTCGGCCCGGTCACCCGGCACGACATGATGATCAGTATCGACGCCGGCTTCCTCCCCGGCGAACTCCCTCATCTTCTGGGCCTAGACGACTGGTGCATCCGGGAAACCATCGACTGGCGAGGTTCGTACCGCCTCGTGGCATGGCACTAATGAAGGAAATCACCATCGCCGGCGGAGGCCTGGCTGGCTTGTCCCTTGGCATCGCTCTGCGCCAGCGCGGCATCCCGGCCACTCTGCACGAAGCCGGCTCCTACCCCCGCCACCGCGTTTGCGGCGAGTTCATCAGCGGCGTCCGCCCTGAAACCTTCGCAGAACTCGGCCTCACCGGCCTTCTCGACACCGCCGTCTCCCAGCGCACCACCGTCTGGCTAAAAGGAGACCAAAAAGTCTACTCCGGCCATCTCCCCAACAGTGCTAGTGGAATTTCACGATACAAGCTCGACGCTCTCCTCCAAACCCGCTTCCAAGACCTCGGCGGCCACCTCCTAACCAATTCCCGCCTAACTCTTTCCGCCACCGAAGCCACCATCTGGTGCGCCGGCCGCATTCCCGCCAAAAGCCCTTGGCTGGGCCTCAAATGCCACGTCCGAGACCTGCAACTCCAAGCCGACCTCGAAATGCACCTGGGCCGCCAAGGCTACATCGGCCTCGCCCGCGTCGGCGACGATCTCGTAAATGTATGTGGTTTATTCCACCAGGACCGCTCCCTGTCGGGCAAAAACCTTCTCCTCCAATACCTCAATGCCAGCGGCCTCACCACTCTCCGCACCCGCCTGGAGGCCGCCGAGATCGACGAATCATCCACCTCCGCCGTCGCCGGTTTCCACCTCGGCTGGCAACCCGCGCGCCCCGGCCTCCTCTCCCTCGGCGACGCCAGCAGCATGATTCCCCCCTTCACCGGCAACGGCATGTCCATGGCCTTCGAGTCCGCCGCCCTCGCCGCCGACCCCGTGGCCGCCTACGCCCAAGACCGCTTGGATTGGCCCACCCTCCTGACCGACGTCTCCCGCCGTCTGCGGCGCAAGTTCGCCCCCCGCCTCTTTTACGCTCGCCTCATGCATCCCTTCTTGACCCAACCCGCCGGGCAGTCCTTCCTCGCCGCCATCACCCGCGCCCGCCTGCTCCCGTTCAACCTCTGCTTCCACGCCCTTCGCTAACCTCATGTACCTGCAGTCCCTCGCCAGCGCCTTCCCCGCCGCCCGTTACACCCAGCGCGAATGCTGGGACTTCGTCCGCCCCGCCGCGGAGGCAAATCTCACCCGCCGCAGCAACAAGGTGCTGGAAACTGTCCTCAACGGCGCCTCCGGCATCGACACCCGCCACTTTGCCATCGAACCATCCACGCTCTTCGGCATGGATGCCCAGGCCTTGAACAATGCCTTCGAGCGCGAGGCCCCCGTCCTCGCCACCAGCGCCCTGGAGAAGGCCTGCCACCAAGCGGGCGTCGCCCCCGAGGCCATCGATGCCCTCTTCGTCTGCACCTGCTCCGGCTACTTGTGCCCCGGCGTCTCCAGCCACCTCGCCGAGCAGGCCGGCCTGCGGCCCGATACCTTCCTCAACGACCTCAGCGGCCTCGGCTGCGGCGCGGCCATCCCCACCATGCACGCCGCCCAGGGCTTCCTCGCCCTCCAGCCCGATGCCCTCGTGGCCACGGTCGCAGTGGAGATCTGCTCCGCCGCCTACTACCTCGACGATGACGCTGGCGTCCTCGTTAGTGCCTGCCTCTTCGGCGATGGTGCCTCCGCCGCCCTCTGGCGCAGCCACGATCTCGGGAACCAATGGCAGGCCTCCCATTTCCGCTCGGTCCATCTGCCCGAGCACCGCGAAGCCATCCGCTTCGTCAATGCCGGCGGCAAGCTGCGCAATCAACTCCACCGCTCCGTGCCTGAAGTGGCAGGCCGCGCCGTCGAGAGTCTCTACGCCCAGCGCACCGGCACACCCGATGCCATCATCGCCCACACCGGCGGCCGCGACGTCATCGAAGAGATCGAGCGTCGCTTGCCCGAGTATCCACTCACCGACACCCGCGAGACCCTGCGCCAGCATGGCAACCTCAGCAGCCCTTCCGTCCTCCTCGCCTTGGAAAATCGCCTCGGCCGCCTCACCGATGAGAAATACCTCTGGCTCACTTCCTTCGGCGCGGGCTTCGCCGCCCATAGCTGCGAGCTAAAGCGAGCCTAGCCCCGCGACCGGCGGATCAGCACCAGGTTCCGCACGTACACGACCCAGCCGAGCCCCTGGCCCACGATGCCCACCACGTCGCGGCGCCAGATGAAATAGACCAGCACCATGGTGGAGCCGATCAGGCTCATCCACCAGAAGGAGACCGGGATCACCGAGCGCTTGCTCTTCTCGCTGGCAAACCACTGCACCAGCATGCGGCCGGTGAAGAGCAACTGCCCGCCAAACCCCAGCGCCACCCAAGCCAGGCCGATCGGGCTGGTGATGTTGAAGATGGTAAAGACCCACCCGCGGGAGTTCTGCTGGCCGTAATAGAGTTCGGCAAATTCCGCCGGCGTCAGCAGCCGATCGTTGTCCGCGCCTAGGCGCTTGACCACGTAAGCGTAGGAGCCGTCCTTGAGCTTCACCAGCTTCACATTGTCCTTCGCTCCGGCCAGGTCGATTTTGAAGCGCACCTCCTGGCCATCCACCAGTTTTTCATCAGCCGGGCGGCCGATCTGGTCCAGCGGCTCCGCTCGCAGGATGGCGGCACTCAGGCAAAGGAAGGCGAAAATGAAGATACGAAGGCCCATGGGTCGCGCCCTTATCGCACCCCGCCCTTGTCTTGCACAAGCTCCGAGCCGGGCCGGAACATTTTCTCGCTGCCCCGTGGAAGTTCCTATACTGGTTGCCTTAGCCAGATTCGTCCTTATGAAAATCTCCGCCCTCGCACTCTTCTCTCTCTTGGTTTTTTCCTGCCAGGCGCTGGCTGATAATCAGACCACCGATGTCTCGCCGATCCTCACCAGCGGCCTGTCTTATTCCATCGGCCTCCAGGTCGCGGACATGGGCTCCGCCACCCTGCCCACCCTGCAATCCTACGCGGTGGGCTCCTACAACGGTGAATGGATCTTCGTGGCGGGCCGCACCAATGGTCTCCACAACTTCACCAACGACGGCCTGTTGAATTTCCCGCCCGCCTTTCAGAATCAGGATATCTGGATCGTTGATCCCACGACCAAGCAGACGTGGAGCCGCTCCATCGCCACTTCGGACTTGAGCTCGACCGCGATCAATGCGCTTTCCGCGACCAGCCCGGAGTCGGTCCAAAATGGCAATACCCTCTATGTGGCGGGTGGCTATCTCTACGCCTCCGGCACCTTCACCACTTACAACACGCTCACCGCGCTTGATCTGCCCGGCGTGGTGGACTGGGTGAAGAACGGCTCCTCCAGCCTGGCCAGCCAGGTGCGTCAAACCACGGATGCTGCGGTGCAGGTGACCGGGGGCCGCATGGACATGGTCAACGGCAAGACGCTCTTGAGCTTCGGCCAGGATTTCGAGGGCCCCTACACACCAGGCGCCAATGGGGTTTACACTCAGCAGGTACGCTCCTTTACGATCAACGATTCCGGCGGCAATCTCAGCATCTCCGATGTCTCGGCCAGCATCGCCGATCCCAACTTTCGCCGGCGTGACATGAACATCGTGCCCATCGTCACCACTGGCTCCACCGGACCGGCTCTCGTCGCGCTTTCCGGTGTCTTTACCACCTCCGGTGGCGCGTGGACCGTGCCGGTCGAAATTTCCGCGGATGGCACGCCGAGCATGGCCGATCCCAACAATCCCGCCACCTTCAAACAGGGCATGAACAACTACGCCGCGCCCTCCATCGTGCTCTATTCGCAGACCCGCGACGAAAACAACATCGTCGTGCTTGGCGGCATCAGCCTCGAGACCAACATGAGCGGCACGTTTGTGCCGGATAACGAACTGCCCTTCACCAGCCAGGCCACCACGATTGTCCGGAACTCCGATGGCATCTATACCCAATACTATCTCGGCGACGTCTATCCCGACGTGATCGATGAAAGCACGGGGAATCCGCTGCTCTTCGGCGCGGGCGCGGAGTTTCTGCGCAACCCCAATCTCGCGTTGGTCGATGGCGCGATCAATCTCGACGCGCTGACCACTGAAACCATGCTCGGCTGGGTCTTTGGCGGCATCGCGGCCCAGCAGGCCAATGATGGTGCGACCGCTGGTTCCAATGAGCTTTTCGAGGTCTGGTATACGCCTGTTCCAGAGCCTTCCGTGACCGCTCTGCTGTTCGCCGCGGGCGGAGTCGCCGTGGGTTGGCGTCTGCGCCGCAAGCGCCTTAGTTGATCCGCTTGAGAATCTCGAAGTCCTTCAGGAAAGCATCCCGCTGGGCTTCCACCATCGCGCTTTGTTTCTCCAGCGCCTCACTGCTCCCGTCCCGGGTGAGGAGCAAGCCGACCAGCCCCTCGTTGTCCTCTCCGCGCCGGTAGGTGATCAGCAGGCTGCAGGCGGGATTGGCCGGATCAAGATACTTCACTTCCGCAATCTGATACGTGCCGATTTGCGCATTGTTTTGGAGTGCCTGAAGCTCAGCCGGTGTGGCCGTGACATAGCCCTTTTCGCTGCACCACTGCTTGAGCTTCTTTTCAAAAGCCACTTGCTCAGCGGGCGAGGGGAAGGTGATGGCGTAGCTCGAAAAATCGTTCGACACACGGGTGGCCGAGCGATCCGGCGCGAGCGAGATCGGCTTGCCGCATCCGCCCAGCAGCGCCAGGCCGAGGAGAACTGGCAACAGAAGAGTGGTTCCGAGGTGGCGAATCACGGCGGGATCTTATCGGGTGGCGCCCGGCCTTGCCAAGCGCTCTGCGCATTAATAAGGAGTGCATTGGCCGGGCGGCCATCTTAGACACCACACATGAAGTCTTTATGGATGGGGCTTTGCAGCCTCTGCGTTTTGCTTTGCTCCGCGGATATTTCGCCGGCGCAGAAAGAGCGCGATCCCATCGTAGTCCTGATCGGATTGGACGGATTTCGCTGGGACTATCTCGCCAAGTACCATCCGCCCACGCTCTCCAAAATGGCGACGGACGGAGTGCGGGCCGAGCGCATGGCGCCGAGCTTTCCCTCGCTCACCTTTCCGAATTTCTACACGCTGGCCACGGGCCTGCGGCCGGAGCACCACGGCATCGTGAACAACACCATGTTTGATCCGACTTGGAAGGAAACCTTCACCCTCAACGGCCCGACCGCCACGGACGGGAAATGGTGGGGTGGCCAGCCGATCTGGGTCACGGCGGAAAAGCAGGACATTCATGCCGGTTGCATGTTCTGGCCTGGAGCGGAGGCTGAGATCCAAGGAGTGCGGCCTTCGGAATGGCGACCGTACTCCGATGATTATCCGCCGATGGATCGCGTGAACAGCGTGCTGGAGTGGCTGGGCCGGCCCGCGCCGGAGCGTCCGCGCCTGATCACGATCTACTTTCACGAGGTCGATAGCGCCGGCCATGCTTTTGGTCCGGACTCTCCGGAGACGCAGAAGGCCGTGGGCGTGGTGGACGACGCCATCGCGGAGTTGGTCAAAGGCGTCGACCGGCTGGGCCTGCGTGATCGCACAAATTTTGTCGTGGTGGCGGATCACGGCATGACGGAGGTGAGCGCTACGCGGATCATCGGCTTGAGCACGCTGATTGATCTCAAGGCTGTACAGATTGATGCGGTCGGCTCCGTGGCCGGACTGCGTCCGCAGAATCCCGAGGATCTCGACACCATCTACCAGACCCTGCTCGCGAAGCAGGATCACTTTCATGTGTATCGGCGCGAGGAGATGCCGGAGGAATTCCATTACCGCGCCAGCCTGCGCATCCCGCCCATCATTCTTCTCGCGGATGAGGGCTGGACCATCGAGAAATATCCGCTCAAGGACGAGGACGGTTACAAGCGCAAGGGAGCGCACGGCTTTGACCCACGCCTCGTTTCCATGGGGGCGACCTTCATTGCCGAGGGACCTTCGTTGCGAAAGGGTGTGGTCATTCCTCCGTTTGACAACATCCAGGTTTACAACCTGCTCTGCGCTCTGCTGAAAATAAAGCCCGCTCCCAACGATGGGGACGACCGGCTGATTAAGCAGTGCCTCGTGCCGTGAGGAATTGTCTTGAGCCAAATCTCCTCAAAGACAAAGCTGGTGAGTTTTCGCGTTATGCCAAATACCATTTTAGTTGGAGCCCAGTGGGGTGATGAAGGCAAAGGTAAGATCATCGATTTTCTAACCGATGAAGCTGACCTGGTCGTTCGCAGCCAGGGCGGTAACAATGCCGGCCACACCGTCATTATCGGTAAGGAAAAGTACGTCCTGCATCTCATTCCCTCGGGCATTCTCCGCCCGGGCAAGACCTGCGTGATCGGCAACGGCGTCGTCATCGATCCCGTGCATCTCGTGGTGGAATTGGACGGCCTGAAGAAGAAAGGCATCAAGGTGGGCAAGAATCTCGTGATCAGCGAGTCGGCCCACATCGTGTTTCCCTTCCACCGCATGATCGACGAGTGCCGCGAGGCCGCGAAGGGCGACCAGAAGATCGGCACGACCAAGCGCGGCATCGGACCCTGCTACGGCGACAAGGTCGAGCGCACGGGGCTTCGCATGGGCGACTTCCTCCAGCCCGCTTACTTTTCGGAAAAGCTCAAGGCCAAGATCGCGGAGAACAACAAGATCCTCGCCGCCTTTGGCCGCAAGCCGATCAACTTTGCCAAGGTGAACAAGGACTATCTCGCGGCCGCCCGCCGGTTGCGTCCCTTCATCACCAACACCGTCCCGTATCTGCATGCGGCGCTGAAGGCGAAGAAGAACATCCTCTTTGAAGGCGCCCAGGGCACCTTCCTCGATCTGGACCACGGCACGTATCCCTACGTTACCTCTTCCAACACGACGGCTGGCGGAGCCTGTACCGGTACCGGTGTGCCGCCACACCACATCGACCGCGTGATCGGCGTGATGAAGGCCTACACCACCCGCGTGGGCGAGGGGCCTTTCCCCTCGGAGAATGAGGCCATTTCCGACATGCTGCACGACATGGGCCGCGAGTTCGGTTCCACCACGGGACGCGCCCGCCGCTGCGGCTGGTTCGACGCGGTGGCCACGCGCTATGCCACGATGATCAACGGCATCGACGATCTCGCCATCACCAATGTGGACGGCCTTGATCAGGTCGAGACGATCAAGATTTGCGTGGCCTACAAGGTCGGCTCCAAAACCTTCCAGGTGCCGCCGACCGATCTCCGCCAGCTCGAGCGCTGCAAGCCGGTCTATATCGAAATGCCCGGCTGGAAGACCTCCACGGCCAACGCGAAGAAGTTTTCGGACCTTCCTTCCAAGGCCCGAGCCTACCTGAAGAAAATCGCCGAACTCACCGAGGCCAAAATCGGCATCGTCAGTGTAGGAGCGTCCCGGGCGCAAACGATACGACTTTGAGCGATCTGAAAAAAGTTCCCCGCCACGTGGCCATCATCATGGATGGCAACGGGCGTTGGGCGCAGCAGCGGGGATACCCGCGGCTGGTGGGGCACGAGCAGGGCTCCAAGTCCATTCGCGAATGCGTCGAAGGGGCGATGGAGGCGGGCGTGGAGTTTCTCACGCTCTATGCCTTTTCTTCGGAAAACTGGAAGCGTCCGGCCCTTGAGGTGCAGGGACTGATGAAGCTGCTGGAGCGCTTTCTCGACGAGAAGCTCCGCGAAATGCTGGAGGAGGGCGTGCGTCTCCAGGCCATCGGCCGGATCGAACAACTGCCCGCCATCTGCCAAAAAAAGCTGGCCGAAGCCATCGCCGCCACGGCCCACAATACCCGCCTCACGGTCATTCTCGCGCTCAGCTACAGCGGTCGGGTGGAGATCGTGGACGCCGTGAAAAGCATCGCGGCGGACGTAGCGGCGGGAACCATCTCCGAGGCGCAGATTACACCGGAACTATTCAGTTCCAGACTATACACGCAGGGAATTCCGGACCCCGATCTTCTGATTCGCACCTCTGGGGAAATGCGGGTTTCCAACTTCCTTCTCTGGCAGCTCAGCTACACCGAAATCCATGTTGCTCAGAAGTTTTGGCCTGATTTTCGCAAGGCCGATTTTCTTGAAGTGCTGAAGGATTTTAGCCAGAGAAGCCGCCGCTACGGGGGCATTTAGGTAAAAATCTGTATCTTTTTGTTCGTTTTAGGGTTACCTCTCACAGGTTGCCAATTTGTTAATCTGAATCTGTAGTTTTTTTGCCACTCGCCCATGTCCCAGCAAACCATCCTTGTCGTAGACCGTGAAACTGACTTTCTCGAGTGGGCGAAGCACCAACTCGAAGTAGCCGGTACACGTGTGCTCGTCGAGTCGTCGGCCGACTCCGCCTACAAGGTCTTCTGTATGGAAGCTCCCGATGTCGTGATCGCGGAGATGAATCTGCACCCCTTCTCGGGGATCGAATTGCTGGGGCGCATGCGCAAGCACACGCCGAACGCCCTCGTCATTATCGTCAGCGCTTTCGGCACCAACCAGAACGTGATCGAGGCCATGAAAATGGGCGCCTTCGACTTCGTCCGGAAGGAGCAGCTCCCTTTCAACATCAAGATCGTGGGCGACGCCGCACTCAAGGCCTCCGCCGAACTCAAGTCGGCGAGTACCTTCCAGCCGGTTCTCACGGTCGAGCAGTACCAGGACGAGATCGTGGGCAAATCCGACGCGATGCAGCAGGTCTTCAAGATGATCGGCCGGGTCGCGGCCAGTGATGCGCCGGTGATGGTCACGGGCGAAAGTGGTTCGGGCAAGGAACTCGTCGCCCGAGCGATTCACAATTACAGCACCCGCAGCAACAAGAGTTTCCTCGCCATCAATTGCGCCGCCATTCCCGAAGCCCTGCTGGAGAGCGAACTCTTCGGCCACGAGAAAGGCGCATTTACCGGAGCGCATTCGCAGCGTATTGGGCGCTTCGAGCAGAGCGATAATGGCACGCTTTTCCTCGACGAAATTGGCGAGATGCCGCTGCAGGTGCAGAGCAAGATTCTTCGCGTTCTGCAGGAAGGTGAATTTTCCCGCGTGGGCGGCAATCAGACCATCCGTACGAATGTGCGCATCGTTTGCGCCACCAATAAGAAGCTCGAGGAGGAGGTATCCAAGAAGACCTTCCGCGAGGATCTCTTTTACCGCCTCAATGTCGTTCGCGTGCATCTGCCGCCGCTGCGTTCCCGTCCGGATGATATTCGTCTCCTGGCCGAATACTTCCTGCAAAAGACCGCGCACCAAAAGCACCGCCCGCTGCTCAAGCTCACCGAAGAGGCCGCGCGTGTGCTCGAGAGCTATCCCTGGCCCGGCAATGTTCGCGAGCTGGAGAATACCATCCAGCGCGCATCCGTTCTTGCGACGGCCGACGTACTGCTGCCCAAGGATATTCCCCTCGGCATGGTTACGACCGGCACCATTGAGGTTGCACCCGAAGGCGCGGCCGGCTCGGTCGAGCAGGCCATCGAGTCGCTTTTTGCTTCAGCCACCGCTGATCCTTCCATCGAGTTGCTGCCCTGGCTGGAACGTGAGTTTACGCTCCGCGCGATGGTCAAGACCGGCAACAATCAGGTTCGCGCCGCGAAGCTTCTCGGCATCACCCGTGCCACTCTGCGCAAGCGGCTGGAACGCAATGGCGCGCTGAGCGGCTCCGACGACGAGTGAGCGCTCCGCGTGCTTGGCGGCTGCGGTCGGGCTCTTTCCTGGAAAGCGCCGGCATTCCGGTCACCGACCGCGCGTTTCGTTATGGGATGGCGGTCTTTGAGACCATCGCCGTTTGGCGGGGAGCCCTCTGCCTGCTTAACGCCCACGTCGATCGCCTTGCGCGCGCTTCCCGCGATGCGGGCTTTCTCTTGCCGGATGGTTTGGCGGAATCCCTCACGGCTATTTTCCTGGGCACCGAAACGGGCCTCCTGCGAGTCTATGTGACGGCGGGCGATGGTTCGCCGTTGGCGCCCTGCGCGGAATCCCGCTGCTACGCCATCTTCGAGCAAATGGCTTTTCCCACCGCTGAACAGATCAGTCAGGGGTGGCGCCTGGCGCTCTCCCGCGCACCGATTCCCACCATCCTCGGTGGGTGGAAGACTTCATGCTACTGGCCGCACATCCAGGCGCTCGCGGAGGCCCATCGAAATGGAGTCAATGAAGCCATTGTTTGCAACGCGGCCGGGGCGCTCGTTTCGGCCTCCATGGCCAATGTGTTTTTCGTTTTGCGCGGCACGCTGCAGACTCCGGCCCTGGTCTGTGGGGCACGGGATGGGGTGGTTCGCGAATGGGTTCGCGCGCATCATCCGGCGGAAGAGGCGCAGCTTTCGGTGGACGATCTTTCGGAGGTGGAGGAGTGTTTCCTCACCAATAGCCGCATCGGCATCATGCCTGTGGTGGAAATCGACGGCCGTCCGTTGCCGTCCCAGCAGATCGGTCTTACGTTAGCCAAGTCGTATCGTGAAGAAGTCCTCGGTTAGCGCAAAGATCTTTGAGTGCGCCGCCCTGGCGCTCAAGGAAAGGCTGCGATCTGGTTTGCCTTTCGAGGCCGTGGCCGACCCGGCCCAACCTTTCCTGGCGGCTCTGCTCGCTCGCGCCCATGCGGGTAAACGTTGCTGGATCGTTTGCCCCGATATCAAGACCCAGGAGAATTTTGCCGCGGAACTCGCCGCCTGGTGGCCCGGCGTTCGGATCTTTCCCGAACTTGAGATGCCTGCCACCGACGGGGCGCTGCCCGATCCGGAAACCGCCGCTGAGCGGCTGGAACTGCTTCGCCTGCTCAGCGAGCGCGAGTTCACGGGGCCGCTCGTGATCCATGCCTCGCAATGGGAGGCGGAAGTCCCGTCGTCCCAGAGCCTCACCGGGGCGATCATGCGCATCAAGAAAGGCGGCACTATGGACTTCAAAGCCGCCGCCGACCAACTCAGCGCCGCTGGTTACGAGCGCGCCCCGCAAGTGGCCAGCCGCGGCCAGTTCGCCATTCGTGGCGGAATCTTCGATGTCTATTCGTGGCAGGCTCCGCTGCCTCTCCGCCTCGAACTCGACGATGAAACGGTCGAGTCCATTCGCGCCTTCGATCCGCATACGCAGATCTCGGTCGGCGAGCGTGACTCGTGCGACATCCTCGCCGGGAATCTCTCGAAGCGGCTTACTCCGCTTCGCAATTATTTTCGCAAAGGCGACATCGTCATCACGGCCGGGGCCGTGGAGGATATTGCGGGCATCGCGCTTTCCGAGGGCGGGGAAGACAACGAGGCCGCTTTCTTTCCGCAGCCCTTCGCCGACTTTGGCGCAGGCGATCTCGTGCTCGATACGGTGCGGCGTGAGCATTTCTTCAAGCAACTCGACGAGTGGAAGGCGGCCCAGTGGACCATCGTTGTGGCGGCCTCCAGCGAGGGCGAGATCGAGCGCTTTCAGGAACTGGCGCAGGATCATGACTTCGACCTGGCCGCGCTGGCGTTTCTGCAACTCCCGGTCGCGCGGGGCTTTGTTTTTCCGGCGGCACGCCTGGCCGTGCTCTCCGATGCGGAACTCTTTGGGCGCTCCTCCGCGATGCGCATGCGGCGTCTGGCTTTGCGCCGCGAGCGCGTGCTTTCCGGCCGGGCGGCGATGGACTTTACGGAATTCGAGGAGGGAGACTATGTGGTCCATCTGGAATACGGCATCGGCCGTTTCCTCGGCCTGCAAACGCCCTCGGGTGCTTCCGAGGGTGAGGTTCTCGCCTTGGAATATGCCAATGACGCGCGCCTCTACGTCCCGCTTGATCAGGCCTGGCAGCTTTCGCGCTATGTGGGCCTGGGCAAGAAGACGCCAGACCTTTCAGAAATGGGCGATGGACGGTGGCAGAAGGCCAAGGAGAAGGTGCAAAAATCCATCTTCGACTACGCCGCCAGCATGCTGAAGATCCAGGCCGAGCGCGAGATCGCGCCCGGTCATACCTTTGGTCCCGATACCCGCTGGCAGGAGGAGTTTGAGGATGCCTTTCCGTACGAGGAGACCAATGACCAGCTTCGCGCCATCGCCGAGACCAAGGCGGACATGGAGTCCGAGCGGCCGACCGACCGGCTCATTTGCGGGGATGTCGGTTTTGGCAAGACGGAGGTGGCCATCCGGGCCGTCTTCAAGGCGGTGATGGAAGGGAAGCAGGTCGCCGTGCTCACGCCCACTACAGTGCTGGCGCAACAGCACTTCCAGAATTTCCGCGAGCGCATGAGCGACTATCCCGTCACCACGGAGTTGCTCAGCCGCTACCGCACCCAGGCCGAGCAGAAGCAGGTCATCAAGGGCCTGGCGGCCGGCAGTGTGGATATCGTGGTCGGCACGCACCGCGTAATCTCGGCGGATGTGGAGTTTAAGAACATCGGCCTTGTCGTGGTCGACGAGGAGCAGCGTTTCGGCGTGAAGCATAAGGACATGCTCAAGGAGCGCTTCCGCCAGATCGATGTCGTCACGCTCTCGGCCACGCCCATTCCTCGCACGCTTTACATGGCCCTGATGGGAGCGCGTGACATGTCCCTCATCGAGACGCCGCCCGCCAATCGCCAGCCGGTGGAGACGGTCGTCTGTGCCTACGACGAGCGCGTGATGCGCGACGCGATCCAGCGTGAGATCGCCCGAGGCGGCCAGGTTTACTTCCTCCACAACAGGGTGAAGACCATCGAGCGGGTCGCCCAGAGAATCCGGGAGCTTTGTCCCAAGGCCCGTGTGATTCATGGTCATGGCCAGATGGCGGAGCACGAGTTGGAGGCGGTGATGCGCAGCTTTGTCGCCGGCGAGGCCGATGTGCTGGTCTCGACCACCATCATCGAGAGCGGTCTCGATATTCCCAATGCGAACACCATCGTGATCGATCGAGCCGATATGTTCGGTCTCGCCGATCTCTACCAGCTTCGTGGCCGGGTGGGGCGGGCCCAGGCCAAGGCCTATGCCTACCTGATGCTACCCCGCGACATGATGGGGGCGGCCCGCAAACGTGTTTCCGCGATCAAGCAGTACTCGGAATTGGGCTCTGGTTTCAAAATTGCCATGCGTGATCTGGAAATTCGTGGCGCGGGTAATCTTTTGGGCACCGCGCAGAGTGGTCACATCATCGCGGTGGGCTTCGATCTCTATTGCAAGCTACTCAAGCACGCCGTGGATACTCTTAAGGGGAACCGCAAGGGGCGCCGCATGCCGGCCGGTCTGCGGCTTGACTTCCTGCTCACCGATGAGGCCCAGTGGATGGTCCTGTCGCATGCGGAGAAGGCTGGGGCCTTTCTGCCAGCGGCGTATGTCACTGAGCCTCAGGCGCGTATCGTGTGTTATCGGCGATTGGCGGAAGCGGAGGATCGCGAAGCGATTGATCGCCTTCGGAGCGAATGGCGCGATCGATTCGGCCCGCTGCCGGTCCCGGCGGAGAACGCCCTGCTGGCCGCCCTGATTCGCCTGGAGGCTGCGC
>FTCB01000132.1_pt1 | contig 16055 bp, 18 predicted proteins | sample 1639431 | NCBI WGS metagenome assembly FTCB01 (sample SAMEA3914864, study PRJEB12502) | metagenome | biome: forest; material: soil | place: USA | collected 2012-03-12 | depth 0.3 m
GCTTGGAACCCGTTTCGCCCGCTGTCCAAGTGGAACGGCCCGAGCGAAGCCTTCAAATTTCCCGCTTGATACACATCGAGCATGATCTCGCCCAGGGACGGCGAGTATTGAAACAACACCGTGTCACCCGCTCCCGTAAGAAATCCCCCGAAACCCACGTTGTGTCGCTCTGACAGCTCAAACTGCCACTGGCCGCTCAGCCCATAGACGAAAGTCCTACCATTACGCCTCTCCGATACGTATTCCCACGAGCAATCGATTGAGCCCTTGAGCTCGCGAGTCGCCTTGCCATTGTCGTCGAACCAGCGAACGGTTTGCTCGAATGATCCGCCCACCTGATAGCGGGTCGCCAGCACGTAGGGGGCGACCCATCTTGATTCATCCGTTCCGATGGATTGGCCAGGCAGCAGGCGAGTAGGAGGTGGGGGCTCGGCGCGGGCAGGCCCCATAAACCCGACAAAGAGAAGACTACACTTCAGCAAGGACCTGAAGGAAATTAAGGTCATTCTGATGGTCTGCCATGACAGAAGCGATGGGTCGAGTGCGGCGAGGTGGTGCCAGCGTGAATTTTGATCGTACGTTTGACCGATTTTATAGAGCGCTAACATCCCTAGGCATGGCTAACTTCAACAAAAGCCGTGCAAGATGTTATCAGCAAGCAGGTTAACGGCTGGCAATTGTATCCTTGCAATCACCCCCCGGCTGGCCGAGTCTGTGTAAGCCTCAGGCGTCTAACGAAATGCACACTGGAAACGCCGCGCGCCTCTTGAATTGGATCGCGCAGCACCTGTTCGGCATGGCCGTTTATAGGTTTCCCGTAGGGATGGGTAACACAGATCCCAGGGAAAAATCGGCCCCGCCCGAGGCTAAAACGACACAGTTGCGCCCCCGGAGATCCCCTCCCCGGTCGTGCGCGCAACTACCACAAACAGAACAGCATAGCAATGTCATCGGAATATACACCAACACGCAGCAGCGGCGGAGGCCGCTCACGTCGCGGCGGCCAGCGCCGCTCGGGCGGAAACCGCAACGGCGGACCTCGCAGTCACCCTCAGTCGAACATCGAGGCCGCGGCCAAGCCGGTCGTGGTTCCTGCCAAAAAGTCCCTCATCGAGAAGATTCTCTCCTTCTTCGGCTCCAAGCCCGAGAAGAAGGTCTCCTACGCTCGCAAGGAGAATAACTTCGGCGGAGCCGAAACCCGCCGTAGCAATGGCGGTGGCGGACGCGGAGAACGCAGCGAACGCCCGGAGCGTTCGGAACGCTCCGAACGTCCCGCCCGCACCCGCTCGGAATCCTCCGAGTCGACGGAACCCCGCGCAGAACGCCCGGCCCGTGCCGAGCGCGCCCCTCGCCCGAGTGGCTTCCGCACCCCTGAGATCGTGGAGGTGACCTCCTCCCGCATCTACGTGGGCAACCTGTCCTTTGACGCGACGGAGAGCGACCTGCAGGAGCTCTTCAGCGGAGTGGGCCAGGTGCAAAACGTGGAGATCGTGGCCAACAAGCACACCCAGCGCTCGAAGGGCTTTGGGTTCATCCAGCTCGGCAGCATTGACGAAGCCAAGCGCGCGGTGACCGAACTGCACGACAAGGAATTCATGAGCCGCAAGCTCGTGGTGAGCGGTGCGAAGGCCGTCGAGGAGAAGCGCAGCGAACGCAATGAGCGCCAGCGCTCGGAAGCCGAAGCCGCCGCGCCCGAAGCGGAAGCCCACACCGAGGCCGTGAGCGAGCAGGAGCCCCATGTGGCGGACGCTCAGCCCGAGCCCGAAGTGCGCAAGCCTGAATAAGGTAAGCCCCATTATTGTCGCCGGCCCCACCGGGGTCGGCAAAACCTCTTTCGCCGTCGAGCTGGCCAGCCAGATCGACGGCGAAATTCTTGGGGCGGATGCCTTCCAGATCTATCGCGGCCTGGAAATTCTCTCCGCCCAGCCCACGCCGGAGCAACTCGCCCGCGTGCCGCACCATCTCATCGGTTGCCTGGATCCGCAGGAAGCGTGCGACGCCGCGCGGTATCGCAACATGGCCCTCGCCGTGCTGGCGGAAATTGCCGGGCGAGGAAAACCAGCCATCATCGTGGGTGGCTCGGGGCTTTATGTGAAGGCCCTGACTCATGGGCTGGACCCAGCTCCTCCGGCGGATCCTCAACTCCGCGCGGAGCTTTCGGCCTTGTCGCTCGAGGAACTCCAGGCGCGGCTGGACGCGGCTGATCCCACGGCGCGCGAGTACTTGGAATTTGAAAACCCCCGGCGGCTGATTCGCGGGCTGGAGATGGTCTTGCTCACGGGAAAATCGACGGCGGAATTGCGACAGAGCTGGGCCTCGAAAGAGGCGCCAGGTTTCCGCGGAATCGTCCTAACTCGCGAACGCACGGAGATGGCGGCACGGATCAAAGAGAATGTCGACGCGATGTTCCCGCGCGGGGTGATCGAGGAGGTGCGCACGCTGGGCGAGGCGGGGCCGACGGCGCGCATGGCGATCGGCTACCGGGAGATCCAGGCGCTGCTGCGCGGGGAGTTTTCGGAGTTGGAATGCCGCGAGGCGATGGCTTTGGCGACGCGCCGATATGCCAAAAGGCAATTGACCTGGTTCCGGAACCAGTTTACATTTTCTCACATCGATTTGACTGGCATTCGCGACATCAAAGAGAGCCTTCCCACTGCACTCGCAGTGATTCAGGAGACTTGACCCTCATGACCGGCCAGCCCCCTTCTTCTTTCCGCGAAAAAGCAATTCTAGTCGGCTTAGAACATGAAGGAGTGTCTCGCTGGGACGTGGAGGATTCACTGGATGAGTTGAAGCAACTCGCCGCCTCCGCCGGAGCCAATGTGGTGGATACGGTGGTGCAGCGGATGGACAAGCCGACGGCGCCTTATTACATCGGCAAGGGCAAGGCGGAGGAGATCGCGCGGAAGTGCGTGGAAAAGGGCGTGACTCTGCTGATCTTTGACGACGAACTCTCGCCCGCGCAGGGGCGCAATGTGGAAGAGATCGTGGGTTGTCGCGTACTGGATCGCACGCAGGTGATCCTGGATATTTTTGCCAAGCGGGCGCGCTCGCATGAGGGACGGCTGCAAATCGAGCTGGCACAATTGCAATACCTGCTGCCGCGACTCACGCGCATGTGGACGCATCTTTCCCGGCAGACGGGTGGGATCGGCACGCGGGGCCCCGGTGAGACGCAGCTCGAAGTGGATCGCCGCCGCGTGACCGAGCGCATCTCGCGATTGGAAAAAGATCTCCGTGATGTGCGCAAGCATCGCACCGTGCAGCGCGAGGGACGCCTCCGTCGCAATTGGCCGGTGGCTTCGCTGGTGGGCTATACGAATGCGGGGAAATCCTCGCTGCTCAACCGGCTCACCGGCGCGGGTGTGCTGGCGGAGGATAAGCTTTTTGCCACGCTCGATCCGACCACGCGGCAACTCGTGCTGCCGAATCGGCAGAAGGTATTGCTCACGGACACGGTGGGATTTATTCGCAAGCTGCCGCATACGGTGATCGAGGCCTTCAAGGCGACGCTGGAGGAAGTGCAACTCGCCAATCTTTTGATCCATGTGGTGGATCTCAGCCATCCGCAGCACGACCAGCAAATCAAGGCGGTGGAAGACACGCTGAAAGAACTGGATGCGCAGGGGAAGCAAACGCTGCTGGTCTTCAACAAGATCGACAACATCAAGGATTGGTCGATCGTGGAAAACCAATTGCGGCGGCATCCCGGCAGCGTGGCCATCTCGGCGCGGATGGGTGATGGCATGACGAGTTTTCTGGAAGAGATGGAAGTGCGCTTGGATGCCTGGCGCATGCGCGGCGAATACCGCATTCCCTCCAATGCCTCCGCACTGCTCGCGGAGATTCATCGTGTCGGCCATGTGCTGCAGATCACGTACGAAGGCGACCACGCCATCGTGACCGCCCATATCCCCCCCGAGCTCAAGCCGAAGCTGGCCGCGTACGAAGGGCTTCCCTTACCGGCGGCAGTTGCTGTTTAATCGGCGGCTCCCCACATCCTGATGCCGCGTCCTTTTCGTTATCTTCCCTTGTTGCTGCTCGCTTTCCTCGGCGCGTGCTCGCACAACGTCACGCCCTATAAGGATGATCGTGGAAAGCTGGCCGTGTTCGGGGACAAGCCGCTGAAGACCGAGACCGGCATGGCCTCGTGGTACAATGATCGCCGGACGGCTAGCGGGGAACGGCTGGACCGCACGGCCCTGACGGCGGCGCACAAGACTCTGCCTTTTAATTCCCACGTGCGAGTGATCGACCTGAAAACGGGTCACTCGATCATCGTGCGGGTGAATGATCGCGGACCGTATATCCGCGGGCGCATCATCGATCTGACGATCGGCGGGGCCAAGGCGTTGGGGGTCTACGACCGGGGCATCGCCAAGGTGCGCATTGAAGAGCTCCGCGAGATCCCGCTGATGACGAAGCCGAATTTGCACTCCACTCCGGCGCAGATCAAACGTGACCTGGCGGAGGCGGAGAATGCGAAACGGAAGACGTCGTCGTCGACCACGACCAAGTCGGCGGCCAGCACCACCACGACGAAGAATTCCACCGCCTCGCCGACCACCAGCACGACGCGGAAGCATACGACCACGACCCACCGGACGCATCGGCCGACGACGAAGAAAAAGCCGACGAGCACGACCTCGAATAACTAGCGGCGCACTTGGCAGTTGTGGGGGTTTGAGCTAGGTTGTGCGCCTCCTATGCATGATTCCCGCTACGATCAACTGGCCAAAGTCCTCGTCCGTCACTCGACCAAGCTTGCCAAGGGCGAGCGCGCGCTGATCGAACTTTTTGATGTGCCCGATGAGATGGGCCTGGCCTTGATTCGGGCGGTCCGCGCGGCGGGAGCCACGCCATTCCTGCAAATCCAGAAGGCGCGGATCGCGCGCGAAATGGCGCTGGGAGCCACGGATGACCAACTCGACACCGTCAGCACGATCGAGCTGGCCCGCATGAAGAAGATGCATGCGTACATCGCGGTGCGTGGGAGCAACAACATCACGGAACTCTCGGATGTGCCGGAGGAAAAGATGCGGCTGGTGGCGGGAAAAATGCGCGCGGTGATGGATTGGCGCATCAACAAGACCAAGTGGGTGGTGTTGCGCTGGCCCTCGCCGGCGATGGCGCAGCAGGCGCAGATGAGCACGGAAGCTTTTGAGGACTACTATTTCAAGGTCTGCACGCTGGATTACGGCCGCATGGCGCCAGGGATGAAGGCGCTGAAGGCGCTGATGGACAAGACGGACCGCGTGCACCTCAAGGGCCCGGGCACGGATCTGCTCTTCTCGATCAAGGGCATCGGCTCGGTGGTGTGCGGCGGCGATCGCAACATCCCGGACGGTGAGGTTTTCTCCTGCCCGGTGAAGGATTCGGTGGAGGGTCATGTGACCTTCAATGCGCCGACGATTTATCAGGGCACGGCCTTTGACAGCATCCGGCTGGAGTTTGAGAAAGGGCGCATCGTCAACGCGACCGGCAACAACACCACGAAGCTCAACGAGATCCTCGATAGCGATGCAGGCGCGCGGTACATCGGCGAGTTCTCGCTCGGGTTCAATCCGCACATTTTGCATCCCATGCGGGATATCCTCTTTGATGAAAAGATCGCGGGGTCGTTTCACTTTACGCCCGGTCAGGCCTATGAAGTCGGCGGCAACGGCAACAAGAGCCGCATCCATTGGGACATGGTGAACATCCAGCGCGCGGACTACGGCGGCGGCGAGGTTTGGTTTGACGGGAAGCTGATTCGCAAGGACGGCATCTTTGTGCTGCCGGCGTTGAAGAAGCTGAATCCGGAATATTTGGCCAAGGCGTAAAAAATACATCCGGATATCGCGGGGCAAGCGAAGCTCTTTTAGGAGCAGAACTATGCGCTTCGCAATGTTGCTATTGATGATGGGGGGTCTGGCTCTTGGCCAGCTGGCCGAAGTGAAGAATGCGCCGGCGTATCCAGGCTCGGTTTTATTTGTGTCCAACCTCCAGGGCGGCGATGAGAACGGCTTCGCCAAGGTGATGGAAAAGCCGGAGGGGAGCTTCAAATGCGGGCGGGAGCCCTATGCGGTGGAGGTTGGTTGGAAATTCCTGGAGCGGTCGCCCAAGGGAGATGTCTATGAACTCACCCAGAGTTCTCCCGCCGGCACCGAGGCAAAGAAAGTTGTCTACAACAATGAGCCCATTGAGGTGTGGAAAGACGCCGGGCGCACGGTGATAGTGAAGCCAAAAGAACCCTGAATATGGAATGCCTCAACGACACGGAAATCGCCGGAAAGCTGAAAGGCCTGGAGGGCTGGGTGTATGCGGGCGGCGAGTTGGTCCGGGAATTCAAATTCAAGGATTTCGCCGAAGCGATGGCTTTTGTGAATCGCGTGGCCGAGCTTGCGGAGGCGGCGAATCATCATCCGGATATCGATATTCGGTGGAACAAAGTGACGTTGCGGCTGGCCACGCACAGCAAGGGCGGAGTGACGGAGCTGGATTTCAAGCTGGCGGGGAAGATCGACAGTCTCTAGACCGTTCGCGGGATTCCATCCCGCCGCCCCATGAAGAAATTTTTCCGCCGCCTGCTCGTGCTTACGCTCATCGCGGTGGTGGCGCTTGGGCTGGTCTGCTGGCAGGTCATCACGCATCTGGTCTGCGCGGAGAAGCCGCAGAAGGCGGACGCCATCGTGCTGTTGGGTGGCAGTGCCGAGGAGCGGGCACCCTGGGCAGCGGAGCTTTACCGCGAGGGGTACGCGCACAAGGTGCTGGTGACCGGGTCGCAATTTGACCGGGAGCACAATGGGACCGTACTCCAGCGCTGCGGAGTACCGGCGAAGGATATTCTGTACGAGGATCAATCCACCAGCACGAAGACCAATGCGATCAATACGGAAGAAAAGCTGAAGCAGTATGGGATGCAGCGGATCATCCTGGTGACGTCGTGGTATCACTCAGCGCGGAGCTACCGGACGTTCAAGAAATTCCTGAGCGGAGAGACGATCATCTGCGTGCCGACCAAGGAGCCGGAACGCTGGACCGACAGCGACTACGGGCATGCGAAGTCGGAGCTGATCAAGAGCCTCGGGTACACCATACTGCACGGCGTGCCGCTCTGGTAGAGGCTTCGCCTCGTTTTTTGGCTTCGCCTTTGCGTGTAGGCAGCCTGGGAGACGGCCCGTTGGGCCGCCACTACGAGGGGCTACTTTTTGCGCTCGGGCTTTGGCTTTTTCTGCTCGTCCTCGAAGAGGGCTCGCCAGTAATCGAGGCGTTCCTTCACCCGTTTTTCCTGGCCGTTTTCGGTGGGCTCGTAGTAGGTGCGGCCTTCCGGGAGATAGGCCTGGGGAACGTAGCCGCCCTCGAAATCGTGAGAGTATTTGTAGCCCTCGCCGTGGCCAAGGCGCTTGGAGCCCTTGTAGTGGCTGTCGCGCAGGTGAGCGGGAACGGCCAGCGTGCGCCCCTCCTTGACCTCGGCCGAGGCTTTGCCGATGGCGATGGTGGTGCGGTTGCTCTTCGGCGCGGTGGCGATGTAGACCGTGGCATGCGCGAGGATGAGTTGGGCCTCGGGGAGGCCGACAAACTCGACGGCTTGCTGCGCGGACGTCGACACGACCAGCGCATTGGAATCCGCCATGCCGACGTCTTCGCTGGCGCAGATGATGAGGCGGCGAGCGATGAAGCGGATGTCCTCACCGGCGTGGAGCATCTTGGCCAGCCAGTAGAGAGCAGCGTCCGGATCGGAGCCGCGCAGGCTCTTGATAAAGGCGGAGATGGTGTCGTAGTGGGCATCGCCGTCGCCATCGTACACCACGGCCTTGCGCTGGATGCTTTCCTCGGCCACGGGCAAGGTAATGTGCACGGAGCCATCCGCGGACTCGCTGGTGGTGAGCGCGGCGATCTCAAGGGCGTTGAGACATTTGCGGGCGTCGCCATCGGAGATGGTGGCGAGATGTAGGGCAGCGGCTTCGTCGAGGAGGATCTTTTTTTGGCCGAGGCCGCGCTCGGGGTCGGCCACGGCGCGATGCATGAGGGAGAGCAGATCCTCGATGGTCAGCGGCTCGAGCTGGAAAATCTGCGAACGCGAAACGAGGGGGCTGTTGACATAGAAGAAGGGATTGTGGGTGGTCGCGCCGATGAGGCGGAGCAGGCCGCTCTCGACATCGGGCAGGAGCACGTCCTGCTGGGCCTTGTTGAAACGGTGGATCTCGTCGATGAAGAGGATGGTTTTGCCGGCGCCATTCGCGATACGATTAGCGGCCGAGGCGACCACGCGGCGGATGTCTCCGACATTGCTCTCCACACCGCTCAGGCGCTCGAAGCGGGATTGGGTGGAGGCGGCGATGACCTGGGCGAGACTGGTCTTGCCGGTGCCAGGAGGACCGTAGAGGAGAATGGAACTGAGGCGGTCGGCCTCGATGGCGCGGCGGAGGAGTTTTCCCGGGCCGAGGATGTGCTGCTGGCCCACATACTCGTCGATGTTGCGGGGACGCATGCGCGTGGACAGCGGCGCGTCGGACGAGGGCGCCGAAACGGCAGCCGAGGCGGGGTCGCCAGCTTTGAACAAATCCTCCATCACGGGACTATGGGGCGGCGACTATTGGCTCGCAAGTCGCACGAAGCGGGAATAAATTTATCCGATCATGAAGACCCTGCTCGTGCCCCTCGATTTCAGCGAAACAACCGATACAGTGATCCAGCAGGCGGTGGAATTGGCCGGACTGCTCCCGGCGAAGATCATCTTGCTCCATATCGTGGAGCCGGTGGCCACTTACGTGCCGGTGGGCGGATCGATGGATGTGATCGCGGCCGCGCCACCCATGATCGATATGGATGCCGAGACCAACTCCCAGGCGCAAAGGCTCGAGGAATTGTCTGCCCCCCTGCGCGCGAAGGGGATCGAAGTGGAGCCGGTCTGGCTCGTCGGCATGGCGGTGGACGATATCGTGGAGCAGGCTGAATTGCGCAAGGCCGACTTCATTGTGATGGGTTCGCACGGTCACGGGGCGCTCTACCATCTTTTCAGCGGCAGCGTGGTGAATGGCGTGCTGCAACATACAAAAGTACCGGTGCTCGTAATCCCGGCCGTATCCACGAAATAAGGTGGATCCGACCGCACTGGGGCTGCCGCACCGGGAACCTTTCGTCTTCATCAAGGACGTCACTGAGGTCGCGGAGGGAGAGTCGGCGCGAGGAGTCACTAAATTTGAGCCAGAGGAGGCGATGTTTCGCGGGCATTTTCCCGGCAACCCCATTGTCCCCGGCGTGATTCTTACCGAGGCCCTGGCGCAGATGGCGGGCATCGCGGGCGCAAGCAGCGGAGGGCGGAGGTTTTTGCTTTCGGCGATTCGCAATATGAAATTTCCGGGAGCGGCTTTACCCGGCGAGGAGATCGCTCTGGAGGCTGCGAAGAGCGGCGAGATGGGCGGCCTGTGGATGTTTCAGGTAAAGGCCTCCGTGGGCGAGCGGGTGGTGGCCGAGGGCCAGGTGGTATTGAACGAGGAGAAGGCCGATGGATGAGCTGTCGCTGGATCTTTGGATCATGGCCGTATCGTTCCTCGCGGGGCTGATCGGTTCGCTCATTGGGCTCGGCGGGGGGATTATCATTACGCCCCTGCTCTGTTTGGTTTTCGGCGTGGATATTCGCTATGCGATGGGCGCGGCGCTGGCGTCCGTCATCGCCACTTCCTCGGGTGCGGCGGCGGCGTATTTGAAAGATGGCATCTCCAACATGCGGGTCGGCTTGTTTCTTTGCATGGCGACCACGGTGGGGGCGGTGTGTGGCGCGTTTCTGGCGCTGATCACAGACGAGGCGCTGCTGTCGCTCATCTTCGGCCTGGCCCTGCTGGTCACGGTGCTGCTGTCGCTGCACAAAAAGCCCGATCTGGCCGACGCGGTGGAAAATTCCGACCCGCTCGCGCTCAAGTTTCGCCTGCCAGGCACCATGCCGGACGCCAATGGGCAGCGCGTGGCGTATGCGGTGCATGGCGTGGTGCCGGGGTTCCTGATCATGTGGGTGGCGGGGGTCTTGTCGGGTTTGCTGGGTATCGGCTCGGGAGCCTTCAAGGTGGTGGCGATGGACCAGGTAATGCGCATTCCCTTCAAGGTGACGACCGCCACCAGCAACTTCATGATCGGCGTCACCGCTGCGGCGAGCGTGGGGGTCTATTTGAAGCAGGGCTATCTTGATCCCTCGCTGGTCGCGCCGGTGGCCTTGGGCGTGCTGGCCGGGGCCTTCCTGGGAGCGCGGCTGCTTTCCGTGGCACCCGTTGGACTCCTCCGTGTGGTCTTTCTGGTCGGCGTATTTTTCATCGCATTGGAGATGATGGCGAAAGGACTCGGCTGGGGATGAAAGACGAGAAAATCCAAAACGCTCTCGCGAAGATGATGGTGGCGGGGACCATCGTGGCCGCCGCGATTATTGGAGCCGGTCTGCTCTGGTTCCTCTGGGCCAATCCCGGCATCAAGGCGGAGGATCATATTTTTCATAAGGAGCCGAGGTACTATGAGAATCCGATCTCCATGGTGCAGCATGCCCTGGCCTTCGATCAAATCGGACACCGGCGCAGCCTCATCATGATCGGAGTGCTCCTCCTCCTGCTCAATCCCGTGGCGCGGGTCGCGCTGGCCGCGGTGGGCTTCGCAAAACAACAGGACCGCCAATACACCGTGATCAGCCTTATTGTGCTGGCGGTGTTGCTCTTTAGCTTTTTCTGGTGAGTGGGAGTCCGGATAGCAAGCTGACCGCGCCACTGCGGATTCCGGAATTCCGGCGCATCTGGTCGGCCAATATCATCTCGAATATCGGCACGCTGATGCAGGGCGTGGGCGCGGCGTGGCTTATGACCAGCTTGACGTCATCGACCACGCTGGTCGGCCTCGTGCAAACGGCGTCGACGCTGCCCGTCTTCCTCGTCGGCCTGCTGGCCGGCGCGCTGGCCGATCTGGCGGAGCGCAAGACGCTGCTCTTTTGGTCGCAATCGTGGATGCTGCTCATGGCCATCATCCTCGGCGTGCTCACTCTCATGGGCGACACCACGCCTTGGGTGCTGCTGGGCCTGACTTTTGCCCTCGGACTCGGCGGCGCGATCAGCCTGCCCGCCTGGCAGGCGACCGTGCAGGATCTGGTGCCGAAAGCCCAGGTTACCTCCGCCGTGGCGCTGAATAGCATTTCCTTCAACATGGCGCGCGCCATCGGCCCCGCGCTGGGTGGCTTGCTCGTAGCCGTGAAAGGGCCCGCCTTTGCCTTTCTATGCAATGCCGCCTCCTTCCTTGCCGTGCTCACCGCGGTGGGAATGTGGAAACCAAAACCGCGCCCGGCCTCGCGGCTCACTGAGGATATTCCGGGTGCGATCCTGGCCGGGTTTCGTTATCTGATCCACGCGCCGCGCCTGAAGGCGCCGATCATCCGCGCCATTGCCTTCAATCTCTGCGCCGCGGCGGTGTGGCCCCTGCTGCCTCTCTTTGCCCGCGACGTGCTCAAGACCACGGCGACCGGCTACGGCTTGCTCCTCGCTGCTTTTGGGCTCGGCTCCATTGTGGCGGCTCTGGTGCTGCCGCGGCTGCGCTCGCGCTTCGCTCTGGATATGATCCTCGGATCAGGCTCGGTGCTGGCTTCGCTGGCTTTCTTCGGCTTGAGTGTCTGCCACTCGCCTTATCTGGCCGCCGGGCTGCTGTTTTTCTCAGGGCTTTCGTGGGTGGGCGTGCTGGTGAATTTCAACGTGGCGGTGCAAACCTCCGTGCCGGACTGGGTGCGCGGCCGCGCCCTCGCTTTTTACCTGCTGGCCTTCCAAGGCGTGCTCGCCTTCAACGGCGCGCTCTGGGGCTATCTGGCCGGCGTGGTAGGGACGCCGGAGTGTTTCCTCATCGCCGGTATCGGCCTCATCGTCGGGCTCATCTTCATCAAATTCTTCCCGTTGGTGATCGATGAGAAAATAGATTTGCGGCCATCCACGCACTTCGCGGAAGCCCATGTGGGGCTGGACGTGGATCCGGATGATGGGCCGATTTTGGTGACGGTGGAGTATTTCGTCGTAGCGGAAAACGTGGCGCGGTTCCGCGAGCTAATGCATGAGATGCGCGAGCGCCGCCTGCGCGATGGAGCACGGCGCTGGAGGCTGTATCAGGATGCTAAGGTGCCCGATCGTTTCATCGAACTTTACCGGCTCGACTCCTGGGGCGAACACCTACGGCAGCATGAGCGCGTGACAATGGAAGATATCGAAGTCGTGAAGCAGGCGCTGGCCCTGCATGCCGGAGCCGAGAAACCCAAGGTGACGCATTACTTTGGGTTGGAGGATTGAACTTTTTCCAACCTCAGACCGCTGTTTCGCCTTCTATCCTTAATCAGAGTCGAGCCTTGAATCACGCGCACTAAAGGTCCACAGTCCTTTCATGAGCACCAAGGAAATCGTGCGAGATCTGCTCCAAAAGCTTCCCGAGGAAGTTTCCCTCCACGATGTGGCCCGGGAAATCGAATTCGTGGCCGCGGTGCGAGAAGGCTTGGGTGAACTCGACCGTGGCGAGCGTATTCCTCTTGAACAAATCGAGCGCGAGTTGCCGTCGTGGGTTATCAAGTAGCCCTTTCCCCAATGGCTCGGAACGATCTCCGATCAGTGGTTCGCTACATCTCTATGGACTCACCGGACCGAGCAGTTCGTTTCGGTGAATTTCTCCTCGGCAGTATTAAGAGATTGGCCGAATTTCCAGAAATGGGTCGAATCGTTCCGGAGTTTGATGATCCTTCACTCCGCGAAATCGTCGTTCGCTCATACCGCGTCGTATATCGTGTGGGTCATATCGAGCGCCAGATAGAGATAGCCCGATTTTGGCATGCCGCCCGGGGAAGTTTCGCTATCGAAGATGTCTAAGCGATATTGCCGACTTATTTCTTTTGGGCCGAATACGTCCCCAGCACCTTCTGAATCGCCTCCTCCTGCCCCTTGAGCGATTTCTGATCCCGATTGGAGAATTCAAACGTCGTGGCGTAGTCGCCCTCCTGAATGATGATCACGATGCGCTCGCCCCAATAAGCCGACGTGTAGCGATAGGTGGGAATCACGCGCCCGTCCTTCAGCGTCACGTTCCCCGCCTTTTCCATCCGCACTTTGGGGTCATAAAGCTGATGCACGTTATTTAAATAGGCCTGCTGGCGCTCCGGAATGGTGAGCGAGTTCTTCTGCTCGGCCAGCATCACACCGAAGCCGATTTTGTTGTTGGGGGCATCCGCGGCATAATCCCAATCCATCGGCTCATCCAGCGCCGAGGTAATCTTCCATCCCGCAGGCACCTGAAATTGCACCTGCACGTTGCCCTCCGCGAGCGAGAGCGAATTGCCGGACCGGCCAAAGGTCGTTTTTTGATCCTCCGTCTTCCGGTAGTGCCAGGAGGCGCAGGAGGTGAGGGCACACAAAGCAAGGGCCAGGGCAACGGAGAGAACGTGTTTCATCGCGTTTGATCTTGAGCGGAATTCGCCGCCAAGGCGAGCACGGAGAGGGCTCCGGCCAGGAGCTCCCGCAGGGCAGGCGACGCCAAAATCTCCCCCGCGGTCGTTCGATTTGTTGCGAGAGGAATGCGCACACAGGCCTCTTCGACCAGCCGTGCATCCATCGTGCGCACGATCTCGATCAGCGCATTCCAGGCATGCGTGGAAGCAGGCGAGGCATTGAGCACAGCGACCGGCTTGCCGGACAACTCTCCGCTTCCCACGATCCAATCGAGCGCATTTTTCAAAGCGCCCGGGACACCGTGCGCATACTCCGGGCTGGCGATCAAAAGGCCATCGCACTCCCGTAGCGCCGCGCGGAAAGACTCCACCGCCACAGGATCGTTCCCCTGCCCTTCCAGATCGGGATTGAAGAGTGGGATATCGGCAAGGCCTTGATAAATCGAAAGAGAGACACCTTCGGGCAAAACCGACTGCGCCGCATAGAGTAGCGACCGGTGAACCGAGACGGCGCGCAGACTGCCGCAGAGGGCGAGGAGGCGTACGGGAGCAGACATGGGGCGTAGTTAGCGTACGATTGGTTGGGCAAAAGACGCGAGTTTTTCATGGTAAACCTTGAGTTGCCGGATGGGCTTCGGTACATGGGCAGCCTCGTGAAAATAACTGGCGGTTTGTCGGAAGGTCAGGTTCTTCAGCGTCGCGGGACGCGGGGGGCGGACGTGGTGATCTCGGGAGAATCCAAGCTGGATGGCGCTGTGACGGCGACCATCTCGCAGACGGGCAAACCGCTCAAAGGCTGGAAGGACCGCGAGGTCGGAGCGAGCGCGAAGGGGCATTTCAAGATCACCCTTAAGGACATCCCAACGGGCGGACTCTACTCGCTGAAGCTTTCTGCCGGGGCAAAGAGTGCCACGATTCGGTCTTTTTACGTGGGCGATGTCTGGCTGCTGGCGGGGCAAAGCAACATGCAGGGCGTGGGCGACATGAACGGCGCAGCCAAGCCGGACAAGCTGATCCGGGTTTTCACCATGGGCCGAGTCTGGCAGCTGGCGGAGGATCCGCTACACGTGCTGGGCGAGTCGCCGGACATCGTGCACAACGACGGGCTGCAATTCTCGGCCAAGCGGGCTGCGGAATATCGGGCAAACAACCCCAAGGGCGTGGGACCGGGAATGTTTTTTGCCAGGGAAATGCTGGCTCGCACGGGCGTGCCGCAAGGTTTGATCGCCACGGCGCATGGGGGCACCTCCATGGCGCAATGGAACCCGGATCTGCGCGTGGAGGGAGGCCGGTCGCTATACTACTCGATGCTGGAATCCGCCAAGGCAACCGGCCAGCCGGTGGCGGGCGTACTCTGGTATCAGGGAGAGAGCGATGCCATGCCAGAGCCGGCTCCCAAGTATACTGCGGCCATGAAGAAGCTGGTGGCGACCACTCGGCGGGATCTGCGGGCTCCGACGCTGCCGTGGGTGACGGTACAGATCGGCCGCTATATCTTCGACGGAATCGGGAAATGGTGGAATGTGATTCGGGAAGAGCAGCGCAAGCTCCCGGCCGTGATTCGCCATCTGGAGACGGTTCCAACCATCGATTTGCCACTGGATGACGGCATTCACATCGGCAGCGACGGCTATGTGGAACTGGGCAAGCGCATGGCAAGCGCGGCTGCCCGGCTCGTCCTCGGGCAAAAGGAGCTGCGCCCGCCCCAACTGCGCAAGATCCACTCCCCGATCCGGAGCCGCTATGGCTGGTACCAAGATGTGGAGTTTGAAAGCGTGCAGGGCGCGTTGACGGCCGGGTCGGAGCCGCGCGGTTTTGCCTATGTGGACGCGGAACACAAGGTGTCGCCGCGCATCCATCGGATCTCGCTGAGAGGCAAGGTGGCACGCCTGCACATCGGCGGCGACGCGCTGGATGGGATTAAGCTGGGCTACGGTCTGGGCTTTGATCCCGCCTGCAATATTACGGACAGCCGGGGCATTTCGCTGCCGGCCTTTGGTCCCCTCACCTTTAATCGAGCCCGGGCCATGCTGCCCTTTGTGATGACCTGGCGAAAGACAGAGCTGCTCCCCGTGCAGCAGCCGCTGGATCGACTCCCCTGTGTGGTCGTGAAAGGTGTGGTGAAGACCTACGAGGGTGGTTTTGTGAATGAGAACGCGGAGTGGCGCGGCAAGGCCGGGCAGGTTTATTTTTCGTCGGTGCTGAAATTGCCGGAGGCGATGAAGCTGCGGTTCTTCATGGGCTACGACGGACCGTTCCGGATGTGGGTGGACGGAAAGTCTTTCTTCACCGACATGAACGGAATCAATCCCTGCATCGCGGATGAGAGCAGCAAGCTCACTACACTGAGCCGCGGGCAGCATGTCGTGACCGTGGCGATGGACACGAACGAGGGCTGCGCCTGGGGCTTCTTCCTGCGTTTTGAGCGAATGGAAGTCTCCGCCAAAGATCGGCGCGATGGCACTTTTAGCCGGCCGGAGTATCTCGTCTAGAGCATTTTCAGCTTAATAAGTCGCAGCGGCCTGGCGAATCTAGCTGAGCGTGATCACCGCCACGCGCCGGCAGGCGCTGTAGCAACGGTGCGGTGCGCCGTTTCGCCCAACGGGCGATCTCCCAGGTCTCCTTTCTAACC
>FTCB01000176.1_pt1 | contig 16029 bp, 9 predicted proteins | sample 1639431 | NCBI WGS metagenome assembly FTCB01 (sample SAMEA3914864, study PRJEB12502) | metagenome | biome: forest; material: soil | place: USA | collected 2012-03-12 | depth 0.3 m
CTGCGAAATGGTGGTGGCACGCCCTGCTGGTGGCGCTCGCCGCTTTCGGCGCAACGCTGCTTTCGGTGCGCGAGCCACAATTCGGCGATGATTTCAAATACTGGACGTACGGCTACAACGTCCACGAGCAGGGCCTCGCGGGGTGGACGGACGACGGCTTTCATCAATTGCGCTGGCCGATTTGGGGGCTGCTCTGGCTGGCGCAGAGCCTCTTTGGCTATGGCCCGGCGAGTTATTATTTTCAGCCCTTCCTGATGATCATGCTCGGCTCGGTGTGTGCCTTCACGCTGGGCCGGATTTTGTTTCAGCGGCCATCGCTCGCCTGGTGCTGCGCGGTGCTGTTCATGTTCCACCCGATCTTCGATGTGAACCTCACGCGTCCATACCCGGACGTGGCGGAAGGGGTGCTCGGGACGTGCGCGGTGTTTGCCTGGTGGCGGCTGATGGAAGCGGAGACGCGCGGGCGCATCGTGGTTTCGTCGCTGCTATGTGGCGTATTCCTCTTTCTCGCGGAAGAGAACCGGCTCACGGGCGTCTTTTTCGTGCCGCTGATCGGCTGTCTCACGCTGCTCTTTTTCCGGCACCGGTTCCTCCGCGTGTTCCTGCCGATCGCCGTCTTTGGCGTGCTGCTCTGCGGGCAGATGGCCTTTTACCATTGGAAGTTTGGCGAGTGGAATCACTTCATCGCCGCGAACTCACGGGCCAAAGGGCGGCGCGGCACGGAGGCGGTGAAAAATCTTTTTGGGGTGCCGTTCCGCTTCCTCGGGGCACTGTATAAGGGCAACCCTTTGCTCGCCTGCAACGCGGTCTTTGGTCTGGTCGGTTGCTGGTTTGCCTGGCGTCGCTTTGGGCGTCCCGGGCGCATCGTGCTGGCATGGTTTGTCCTGCTCTACCTCGCCTATGCCTGCGCGCCGCAAAAGCTGTGGCCTTTCCGGCCGATGTTGCGCAATGCGGATCGCTTCCTCTCGGCGCTCGTGGTGCCGTATACCGCGCTCGCCATCATGGGCCTGGTCGGCGTACTGGGATTGCCGGCGAAATGGCCGCGCACTCGAGCGGCGGTGGCGTTCTTGCAGCGGCGGTCGGCTCTGGCATGTTTTCTTGGGGCGCTCGTCGTCATCGGCTTATCGCTGGCGCCAGTAGGGGATCGGCCGTTTTTTAATCTCGGCTATATCCCGAAATTTAGCGCCTACATGCGCGCGCTCCCGGAGCACACGACGGTGTTCACCCATCGGGAAGGAATGCTGCTGGCGCGCTTGGTGGACAATGAAGCGGCGCAGCGGCTGCAATGGCTGGCCGATGACAAATGGATCACCGAAGCAGATAAAGTGGATGCCACGGTTTTGGAGAGGGTGAAAAAGGCGTCGGAGTTTTGGTACGTGCGCAAGCTGGTGATGATGCGTTTTGCCAAGGGCATCGATACTGAGGACGAGGATGCGAAAATCTACAGCCAGCCGAAGCTCGCACCGTGGTTTGACGCCCCCGAGAAGGACTGGAAGCTGATGCAGGTCTTGGTGAACTCGGACAACCCTGACACGGTGCTCTACACGCGGCGCATGCCGCAGATGCCGGCGGCCACCATCTATACGGTGGAATCGCCGGAGCTCAAAGGGCTGCTGCCCCGGCTTCCGTTCTCATGGAAACAAGGGGATACGGATTTCCGCAAGACACCCATCGAGTTCGACTGGCCGCTGCCGCCGCACCTGCGCGGACGAAAAGTGCGGGTGGAGATGGAAGGGAAGAGTGACAAGCGCGAGCCGCTCACGGTGCGGGTGAGCTTTGGCAAGAACAAGAAATTCGACCCGGACCTGGCTCTGAAATTCTATTTCTTCCGCGATGGCGGGAAGGATTTCCTCTGCGTACCGGTGCCGGCCGACGCCGACACCATGCACGTGCGCGTCCGGTTCTCCGAGCACATGGAGCGGGTGACGGTCAGTGCGTTCCGGATGATTGTGGACTGAGCGGGCGCCGAGCTACCGCGACACGTCGCACTTCACCAGCTTCACCATTTCGTCCCAGCCGATGCAGTCGCCGAGGATGTCCACCTGCTGCCCGCGTGGGATGCGGACCTCGCCGCCATCCTTGGCGATGAGAACGAGGAAGGTGCCGGCCGCGAGGCGATCCTCGCGATAGCGCCATTGCGAGAGATTGAAGGAGCATTGCACCCAGCCGGCGATGCCTTGCGGAGCAAGATAGACGACCAGCGTCTTGGCGTCGTTGGGATCGATGCGGTAGCCGCTCATCACGCCGCGGGCGGCAATGCGCACGCCCTTGTAAGTCTTGTCCGCGCGGGCGCGGTCGGCGCTGTAGGCCTGGACGAGTTGTTCGGCGGGCACAATGCTGCCGGCCTCCGCGCGCGTGATGGGCACGTTGGCGTTTTGCAGGCGCTCGATGGCCTGTTTCACGGCCACGGCGTCATCGAGCTTTCCGTCGACCGTGAGCTGCTTTTTGTATTCGATGAGCTTGGGCAGGCTCTCGGACACGACACCAGAAACGAGGTCCTGCATTTTGGTGACCATCTGCTGCTGCAGGGCGCGCAGGCTTTTGGGCTCGTTGACGTAATTCTTTTCCGAAAGCGCCTGCTCCTTGGCGAGGCGGCCACGCTCGGCGCGCACGGCAAGCGAGCCCTCGAGATCAGCGGCTTTTTGGAGCTGCAATTGCAGATCGCCCAGGGCGTTCTCGTATTTTCCGAGAATGTCGCGCCGCACCGTGGCGATGCGGTCCTCGACCTTCTGGGCCTCGGCCTCGCCGATATTCGCCGCCGACGGCGGTGCGACCTGGGCAGAGCAGGTCAGCGCGAGGGCAAACAGGACGGTGGGAAGACGATGCATCGGGCGCGGAATAAAAGCGGGAGGCGTGCCCTTGGCAAGATTCCGGCGCCTGGCTTACGGCTTTTTCAGCGAGACCAGGTATTCCACGAGATTGACCAATTCCTCCTGCGAAAGCATGGCGTTAAGGCCCACGGGCATCAGGGAGGTCTTCAGTTTCTCGCGCTTGGCCACATTGTTCTTCGCGACCTTTTGGGTGGCGCCGCCAGGGAGGACGAGGGTGATTTCCTCCGCGGTCTCGCTGCGCACGATACCCGTGGCCGCGCCCCCGTCCTTGAGCGCAAATTGCTGCGTCTCAAAGCCCATGGAGACACCGGCATTCGGGTTCAAGATGGCTTCGTAGATGGCTTCCTTGGGCAGCTTGCTGCCGATCTCGGAAAGCGCCGGGCCCACGTCATTGCCTATGCCGCCGGCCTTGTGGCAGAGAGTGCACGTGGCATTGGCACTTTCAAAGAGAGCCTTTCCTTTGGCCACGTCGCCTTTGATTTTCACCAGCACCGCGATGGGCGGGAGCGCTTCGCCGCTGCGGCTGCCCGGGAGCGGAAAGTTGTTGGCGATGTCGGCTTCCAATTCCGGATATTGCACGGAACGCAGCGCAATGGCGGCGGCAAGTTTCAGGTCCTCCGGAAACTTTCCATTCTTTGCGGCCCTCACCAGCGCGGCGGCGCCGGTCTGGCTGCGAGACAGCGCCTGCACGGCGCCTTTGCGCAGCTCAGCGGGCGTTGCCGGGTTGTTCAGCAGCGTGACGAGACGCTCGGCGGCGCGGGCATTGCCGCTGTTGCCGAGGAGTGCCACGACGCTTTCCGCATTCGAGCCGGCCAGCGCTTCGCTGATGAGTTGATCGGCCTGCGGATCGGCGAGCAGCAGTTTCACCGCATCGTTGGCGGCGGGATCCGCGCCGAGTTTGAACGCCGTTTCCAACAGCGCCTTGCCCTGGCCGGAAGCGCTGAAATCGCGCACGAGTTCTACGAACTGGGCGGTGCCCTTGGCTTTGTCCAAAGCGCCGGCGAGCGCCTTGGTGACGGATGGATCCTTGCTGCCCTTCAGGCGAATGAGCGCCTCGCGAGCGATTTCGTCGGCCACCTTGCCGCTGGTGGCGAGGTCCACGAGAGCGCCGGTGCGCTCAGCGCCGTCCGGAAGAAAATCGAAGGACCGCACGTAGCGCCATTTTTCACCCGTGGGTGTGGCGCCATCTTGGAGCAACTTCACGAGATAGCCTGCGGCCTTGGCGGCGCGGCTGCGCCAGATGATGTCGTGACCGGCGGGCGTATTCCACTTGTCGCCCACGGCGGTGAGCCAGGCATCGAAGCATGCGTCCTCATTGCCCGCGGCGCCGATGCCGAGGGCCTCCAAATACCAGCGATCCTTGCCGTCATGCTGCAAGGCCAGCGCGGGCCACACGTCGGCGATGTGCTTGTCGCCGCGCATGGGCACGACGACTTGCCGGCGCACGGCGGGTGTGTCGTGCACCAATTTTTGCATAAGCGTGTCGTTGTGCTCGAGCCTGGAGAGGTCCACGCCGCGCGTGGTTTCGAGCAAGCGCCAGAGCCGCAGGGCGAGAATGCGCAGGTCTTCGTCTTTGTCTGCCAGCGCGGCGGCGAGATATTTCGTTTCGCTGCCTTTGATTTGCGCGAGAAGCGCCAGAGCGCGGGCGCGAAGGCGGGCATCCTGTCCGTTCCAAAGCGCGAGCAAGGCCGGCTCGGCCTTGGCCCCGGCAGCATGGAGCGTCTCCCAGGCGGCAAAGCGTGTGGCGCGATTCGGCGACGTAAGCGCTTTCGCTGCGCCTTCCACCGTCGAGAAATCCGGCACCGGTACCTTCGCGAGATCGGGCAGCGCCACGCGGTAGACGCGGCCCATGATCTTATTTGGCTCATGATCGCCCATGGCGTGGCCACCCACGCCGGGGTCATACCAATCGGACACGTAGAGCGCGCCATCGGGCGCCACGGCAAGGTCCGAGGCGCGATACCACGAGTCGGTGCTCGTGAGCACATCCACCATGCTCGCCTTGTAGCCGGCGCCGTCCTTTTCCACGGGATAGGCACGCGTGGTGCGCGGGCCGGCGTCGCAGTGGATGATTTGATTTTTGAAAGCTGGGCCGAGCCCGAGGCCTTCATTCACCGTGATGCCCGTGGGCGAGCCCGCGCCGGTGAAGAGAAGATTCGGCACCACGCCCGGATCGTTCTGGTACCAATGGCGGTGCGGGATGTCGGCCTCCATGTTCACGCGCTTGGCGCTCCAGCCGGCGCCCGTCTTTTCATCGGTGTAGCCGTAGTTTCCGAATTCCATCACGTAGTTGATGCGGACGCCTTTGTTGCCGTCGTCATCGTTATCGCTCTGCCAGAGATTGCCGAAAGAATCGGTGGCGACCTCGTAGTTGTTGCGGAAATTCCAGCCGAGCGTCTCCACGTTGCTGGCCTTGCCGTTCACGAGATCGATGTCGCAGCGCAGTGCCATGCCTTTGCGATACGGCTGGCCTTTGTTGGTGATGTCGTTGCCGGCGAGATCCTTCACCGGCGTGCCGTCCGGCCACAGCAGGCCGGTGGCGGCGTCGCCGAAGTTGAAGTAAAACTTTCCGTCCACACCGAAGGAGAAGGCATGGATCTGATGGTCGTAGTCCCACACGCCCGTCGTTTTGAAGAGCACCTTCGCGTCATCCGCCTTGTCGTCGCCGTCCTTGTCGGTGAGCAGCCATACATTCGGCGCGGCACTCACGATGACCTGCGTCCCTTTGCCCGTGGGCGAGGGGAGCACGCAGATGCCGAGCGGATTGGTGAGTTCCGGGTTTTGGTAAAAGGTCGTTTCTTTGTCCGCTTCGCCGTCGCCATTCGTGTCAGCAAGAATCACCACGCGATCGCCCGCTTCGCGCAGCGGAGGCTGGTGATACTTCCGGTAGTTCAGGCACTCCACGGCCCAGATGCGTCCGCGGGCATCGATATCGATGTCGGTGGGATTTTGAATCATCGGCTCCGCGGCGAAGAGCGAGGCCTTCAAGCCCGGGGCCGTGGAAAACGTGGCCATGTTTTTGCGCGCCGCTTCGAGCCCGTAGCGCGCTGCGTTGCTGCCATTCACATCGGACGGGGCCGTGGCGATCGCATTGCCCGGATGCTGCGTGAAGACCATGAATTTCACCGTAGCGCCGCCCCCTTGATCCGTGCCGCCACTATCCAATGCGCCTTTGGCCTCAAAGGACACAATGCCCGGGGGAAGATCATAGGCCACTACCGAAGGAGCGTGCGCCCCGAGCCCGAAGGCCACCGGCTTGTCGCCAACGCGCATCGGATTGCCGCCCGCATTTTTGTTCACGCCGAGCTGCCCCCAGCCCACGGTCACCGATTTGGGCTTCAGCTCCGTGAGCTTGATCTTGCTCCCATCGGCTTTGACGAGCACCGGCTCGATCCAATCCGCCCAGTCCGCCGTGAAGCCGTCGCCGCCATCGGAGGCCACGAGGTAGAGCTCGGTGGCGCCTTTCAGATCGGCTTTGATTTCAGCCGTCTCGCTGTGAATGAGCTTGGACTCGAACACCGGCTTGGGCGCGGCGAGGAGCGGCGCTTGCAGGGCGATGGCGATCGAAGAAAGGAGGATGTGTTTTTTCATGGGCGTGGAGAGAATCCGGCAAAGGGTGCGGACTTTGGCAGAGAGCGTCGGAAATCGGAAGGACCTTACAGGGCCACGGGGGCTCCGAGTTCGCGGCGGATTTCGGCGACGCGGTAGCCGAACCCGCGCGGTCCGATGGAACTGAGATCCAGGATACCGCCGCGGCGCGTGTAGAGGCCGGGATGCACGCGAGCCTCCGGGGCACTGGCGGCGGGGCAGAATTGCATGCCATTGCTCTCCACGCCGCGAATCGTCCCGGCATGCGCCGCGAGCGAGACGTGCGGAATTTGTGCGAGCATCGAGTTGGTAAGATCCTGGACCATGATGCTCATGCCGCGCGAGCGCGCCCAGGCGAGGCTGAGCAGCGCGCCGGTGAGGGTCTTGCAGGTCTTGAGCGCCACGCCGTCCCAGCCGAGCTCCTGCCCCAGGCGGACGAATCGCCAGTCGTGCGCGCTCTCATCGAGAAAGAGCGGGCGGCGTTCCGTGACGGCGCGTACGTCGATGCGATGAGCCTCGAGATCATAGGGGAAGGGCTGCTCGATATAGAGAATGATGGCGAAGATGGCGCGGTGCTCGCGGGCAAGGCGGTCGAGAATTTCGCACACGTAGGCGGGATCGGTGACCGTGCAGTTGAAATCGAGCGAGAGATCCTGGACGCCCTCGGCCGCCGCAATTTTTCCCACGCGGACGATGCGGTCGTAGTCCCACGCGGCGTCGGTGCCGCGGAGTTTGATTTTCAGGCAGCGCAGGCCGTCGGCGATGATCCAATCGCGCAGCAAAACCGGATAGCCATCGCGCGGCTCGTCTCCGGTGAGATCGCATGCTTCCAGCGCATCGAGGCCGCCCACCAGGTGCCAGACCGGCAGTCTCACTTGCTTGGCCCGCAGGAATTGCTCGGGGCGCATCCCGGCAAAAGATGGGTCGCCGTCGAGAAAATCGGCCAGGTCCGGCCCGAGGAATTCCGTTCCGAGCGTGGCAAAAACCGGGCGCTCGTGGAGATTGCCATAGGCATCAAAGGTCGCGAGATCAAAGGCCGAAAGGCAGACCAGCGCGGCGAGATGCGGCATCGGCTCCGCGTGGCCTTCATTGGCCTCGGTGAGCAAGGCGGGAAGCCGATGGTGCTGAAAGGTATCGCAGATCTCCATCGGGTGCCCGGCGAGCGGATGCTGTGGGAGTTCGCGGGCGAGCGTGACGCAAAAATCCTTCATCCGTTTCTCCCGCTCTTCCCAGGGCAGGGAGGAGGGCCACACCCACGCCACTGACAGCGGCGTTTCCCCCCAACCCTCGGCACAGTAGCCGCGCGGATCCTCCACCACGACGCGTACGCGTACGCAGGTGACCTGCCAGACAGTTTGTGCGCCGAATTTCAGCGGGATGCGGTGTTGCACCGGCAGGAACCATAGTTGTGCTTCGCGTAAACGGATGCCGCGGGGCATGGGATAAAGTGTGGCGTGAGGTCGTACTTTGCACAATGGCGAAGCGTAGCTTATTCAAGTCGCATGACCCCGCCGCGTGAAAAGGTGGATTTTAAGAAGAAATTGGGCGACGTGCCGCACAAGCCCGGTGTGTACCTACATCGGGACCGTTTTGGGCGAGTGATTTACGTCGGAAAAGCGCGGGATTTGCGCAAGCGGCTGGCGCAGTATTTTTCGCCGGGAAAACAGATGCGGGCGGACCTGAAAACGCGTGCGCTGCTGGACGCGGTGTACGATTTCGACTGGCACGTGGCGGGCAGTGATCCCGAGGCGTTGCTGCTCGAGGGGCGGCTCATTAAAGAATATCGGCCGCGCTATAATGTGAGTTTTCGCGACGACAAGCGCTTCCTGCTCGTGAAGGTGGACGAGCGGGATGAATGGCCGCGCTTTCGCCTCACGCGGTTCAAGGCGCCCGAGGACGGTTGCCGCTACTTCGGACCCTTCGCGCACTCGGGTGCGCTGCGGCAGACGCTGGCATTCATGCGGAAAAAATTTGGCGTGCTCACGTTTGGTCGCGGCTCGCCAAATGAGCGCGAGCTCAAGAGCAGCACCTATCAGGTGCCGATGAAGCTCGCCGATACGACTGTGGAGCAATACCACGAGCGCGTGGCGCGGGGGTGCGAGTTTCTCGATGGGCAATCGAAGGAGATGCTCGATGAGCTGGAACTGGAGATGCGCGCGGCAGCAGCCAAGCTTGATTTTGAGCGGGCTGCCGAGCTGCGGAACATGCTGAATGATTTGCGCGCGACGACGAAATCGATGACGCGCTACACGACGACGATGCGGCATCGGCTGAAATTGCCGGGCGCGATCAATCCGGAAACGGATCTCGCGGAACTCGGCGAAGCCCTCGGGCTGCCGGCGCCGCCGCGGAGGATGGAGTGCTTCGATATTTCGAACATCAGCACCACGCACGTAGTGGCGAGCATGGTGTGCTTTCTCGATGGCCGGCCCGCGAATCACCTCTACCGGCGCTATCGCATCAAAACGCTGGAAGGGCGGCAGGACGATTTTGCCAGTATGGCGGAGGTGGTGCGGCGGCGCTATTCGCGGGTGCTGCGCGAAGCCTCCGAGCAAAGCGCGCGGACGGCCGTGCGCGATGACGGCACGCACATCGAGTATGCGCCGGAGCTTTCGCAGGAGCGGTTGCGCGATGCGGTGAAGCGCGTGAACGAGCAGGACGCTGATCCCACGCTGCCGCGGCTGCCGGATTTGATCATCGTGGATGGCGGCAAGGGCCAGCTCGGCGCGGCGTGCAAGGAACTGCAGCAGCTCGGGCTGTATGACGATGTGCCGATCATCGGGCTGGCGAAAGAGTTTGAGGAAATCTATCGGCCCGAAAAGTCGGTGCCGCTGATTCTTTCCCACGAGAGCGGCGCGCTGAAGCTGCTGCAGCGGATTCGCGACGAGGCGCATCGCTGGGCGAATGGCTATCACCAGTTGCTGATGAAGCGGCGCATCTCGGAGAGCGTGCTGGATGATTGCCCCGGCGTGAGCGACGCCCGGAAGCAGGCGCTGCTGCGGAAATTCGGCAGCGTGGCGCGCATCCGCCGGGCGACGGTGGAAGAGATTGCGCGCATCCCGGGCATCGGCCCGCGGCTGGCGGAGGGCATTGTGCAGTATTTGCGGGATCGGCGGTGATGACTTGCGGGGCGTAGTCTGGAGTGCGGTGCCTTGGCACCGCTCTGCGGTATGACGCAGCTTGCTGCGTGCGGTTGGCCGCATTGCGATAGAGGTCGAGCATTCGAAAACTCTTCCCCACCGCACGCAGCGAGCTGCGTCATACCGCAGAGCGGTGGCAAGTCACCGCACTCCAGACTGCCTACATGGCTTTGTGCCGGTAAACCCAAATGGTCCCGTTGTCATCGCTGTCTCCAGCGACGTGGAAGAAGTAAACCTTCAGCACAGGGTCGTAGAACGCGTTGATGCACTGGCCCCATTTCTCCGGGAAGCGAGCGGCGGCTTCGGTCCATGTATTGGCACTTGGACTGTAGAGGAAAATGCCGCGCTCAGCCTTCTCTCCGCCGTAGCGGAAGACGATCACCGTGTCGCTGGGCCCATCGTAGGCCATGGCGGAGACGTTCGTATTATACGCGTTCGAGCCATGGCAGGGCGCGCCGGTGGGTTTGGGATCGATCCATGCATTCGTGTGGAGATCGTAGATCCAAAGCGCATTCGCCCCAGCAGGCGTGACGGGATAGCTGCCGCCGCCGATATAGATGCGCTCGCGCTTTGGATCGTAGCAGGAGGTCGCATCGATGCCAAAGGGCAGCGCCGGCCCGTTGGGATGGACCTGCGTCCAGGTGTTCGCGGCGGTATCGTAGAACCAGACTTCTTCACCGTGCCGAAAGAAGGCGCGCTTTTGTCCGGGCAAGTAGTGGAAGCTGTCGCCGTAACTGCTGCGAAGATTCGTCATCCCCGTGACGAGGCGATTCCATTTTCCGCGATCGCTTTCGTAAAACCACGGACTGGCCTTGGTGCGGTTTACGTTCTGCCCGGCGAGCCATTGCTCGCGGCGCCGCTTGAGCGCTTTCGCGAGGTAGTCGTAATTCGGGCTCGGCATGGCCATGAGACGATGCGCGTCGGAATCGTAAGTGATGTTTTCGTAGGCGTGCGCGATCTGGGAGAGAGGCACCGGCATCCCGCTGGCATCCGCCTCAAAGCCATCCGCATTCACTTTCAATTCGAGATGCGTCACATCGGACCCGGGATACAGGCAGATCCACCGATGCTGCGGCACATCATAGAACCACCAGTCATCCATCACATGACCATCGGGCTTCACAAAACCATGCACGCCTTCGCCGGTGAGAAAAGCCCCGCGCAGCTCCGGCGCATAAGGCATCCGGCAAGCCCACGCCCGCCCGCGCGCCCGACCCCACTGCGGATCGGGAGCCGGCGCGCCAAGATTCAGCCAGCCGCCCTCGGGGAGCGCCTGGATTTTTTCAATGTGCGGGCCATCCGCGCTGGGCAGAGCTGCCAGTGGCCCTTCGCGCTTGGCGGGCTCCGCAGCGATGGTGGTCCATGCAGCCATGGCGAGAGCGGCCGCCACCGAGATGCCGCGGATGCGAGAAAGAATTTTCATGGGATGGAGCGCTTAAGATGGCCCGCGACCTTCCGGTCGCAGCTACATTCAAAACTGCGGCTGCCGCGCAGGCGCAGTCTCATCATGGAGGGAGAATTTTGCCGGTCGATCTTATCTCCCTAAAATCAATTGTCCGTCGCAGGTGCCGCGGACGGTCTTGGTCTTGGACGGCGGCGGACGCGGCTCGCCTTTAGTCACGCGAGTGCACCCGCTGAATACAGACGGCAGCACCAAGGCGAGCAGCCACGCGAAGCCGGTATAAACAGGCCGCGCCCAGCGCCAGAGCCATGCCCAGCGCGAGGCGGTCTGAATCGAGCCATCCGGGCGAAAAACATAGCCGATGCACTCGCTGCCATCGCGCCGCGCCACGAATTCCGCAAGCTCCTGCGGAGTAAGTTCGGAGAGATTGTGGACGTGCTTATCGCAACGCGCACACAGGCGCGTGCGATCATCGCCAGACATCTGCGACCAGTCCGAGGAGCAAGGTTTCGCAATGGGAATGGGAGGCTGCATAGGGAGGTGCTTTCCGGATCAACTTTCGAGAGGGAGAAACCGTTGGGGAATTGACTATCGGGGAGGACAGGCGAGGCGTGGACTCAGGGGTTCCAAAATGGGGCTTGGAAGCTGAGTTTTCAGGGGCCGAGTTTGTTTGGGCCTTCAGAGGTAGAGGACATTCTACGATTGTTGGCTTTCGATTCCATCGCTCAGCCTTCCAAATATTTTGGGATAAAAGGGCCTGATTTCTTCTGCTGAAACATAATTTATCCCAGGTCGATCAGTTGTAATTTCAATATATTGTCCGCATACATTGCATCGATACAGGACTGCCTGCCTGCCGCCCTCTGAAAGTCCTAACTTGGTAAATTTTGAACTTCGGAAGGGAAATTTCAGGCAGATTTCACAAGGCATATTTAAAGTTACTTTGATCTGTTTATCTCCTACGTGCTTAGCGTTGGAAGAGCTACCAAAAAGCGACAAGCTACTCAGGAAGCGCAAAAGGTAGAATCAAGAGGGGTGAGCAAAACTGACAGGAGGTCAAAATTCGGAGTGGGTGCGCACATCGACAAAAGTCGGAGTAGGTGCAGGGGAGGTTCAGCACCGCGCGCCAGGCGGCTTCAGCTTTCTGAAAATGCGCTAAACTTCAGGATATTTCCAAGGCGAACGGTAGGGGCGCTGGAGGAGGGCGGTGGCTTTGGGGTCGTTGAGGATTTGTTCTTTGTCACCGTCCCATTCGATGCTGCGGCCGGCGCGCCAGGAGACCATGCCGAGGAGCGGGAGAACGGAGGCGCGGTGGGCGATTTCGATACGAGCGACGGCGGGGCGTCTTTTGTCGATGGCGTCCATGAAGTCAGCCCACAGCAGGGTGAGGTTGTGTCCGTCGGGCTCCTGGAGTTGGGAATTCTCGTGGATCGGCGCTTCGCGATTGTTGCTGGGATAGAAGGTCCAGCCGTCGCGCCAGCCGATGTGGAGGATGCCGTTGGTGCCGTAGAAGTAGGCGCCGATGGAATGCTTTTCGGTGGCGTTGCCGGCGAATTTGCGGTGCTCCCAGATGCAGGTGAATTGTTCGAATTCGTAGGTGGCGACCTGATGGTCTGGGGCGTCGGTGGTTTGTTCCTTGTCGTTGAGGATGGGCTCGCCGGCGACTTGGCGGCCGCCGGTGCAGAAGATGCGCTTGGGGTATTTTTCCTCGGTCCACCACAGGACTTGGTCGAGCCAATGGACGCCCCAATCGCCGAGGGTGCCGTTGGCGTAGTCGAGGAAATTGCGCCAGCCGCCGGGATGCAGTTTGCGATTGAAGGGGCGCAGCGGCGCGGGGCCACACCATCTTTCCCAATCCATGGCTTTGGGCGGGGCGCTATTGGCCTGCGGATTTTCGTGTCCGCCGCCGCTGTGGGCGAAGAGACGGACCATGCCGACCGAGCCGACTTTGCCGGACTTGAGGAAATTCATCGCGCTGACGTGATGGGGGCCGATGCGCCGGTGCAGGCCGACCTGGACGACGCGGCCGGAATCGCGCGCGGCTTGGAACATGGCGCGGCTTTCGTTGACGGTGTGGCCCGTGGGTTTTTCGACGAAGACGTGCGCGCCGGCCTTGAGCGCATCGATGGTCTGCAGGGCGTGCCAGTGGTCGGGCGTGGCGATGATGACGACGTCGGGCTTTTCTTTCTCGAGGAGCTCGCGGTGGTCCTTGTAGGTCTTGGGAGAATCGCCATTCCAAGCATTGACCTGGTCGGCGGCGACCTCGAGCCCGTCGCCGTCGACGTCGCAGAGCGCGACGATTTGGCAGCGCTTCGAGGCGGCGGCTTCCTTCAAGATATTCTTGCCCCACCAGCCGCAGCCAATGAGCGCGGTGCGAAGCTTCGCGGCGTCGTTTTGGCCGAGGAGATAGGGGGCGCCGGCGAGGAAGAGGCCGGCGGATTTGACGAAGGTGCGGCGTTTCATGCTATTTCTTGCGGAGGTCGACGGCGACGAGATCGCCGTGGGAATTTCGGCCATAGACCAAGCCGTTGGCGAGCACGGGCGCTGTCCAACATTGGCCGTTGAGAATTTGCGCCCGTGCGGTGGGCTTGAACGCTTCGGCGGATACCGGCGCGATCAAAAGTTCGCCGCGTGCGGAGAGGGCGATGATTTTTCCATCGGCGACGATGAGCCCGCCGGTGCCGAAATCGGGCTGTGCCCAGACTTGTTTGCCGGTTTCGATTTCGACGCACTTGAGTTGCGCGCGGCTGTTGGCATCGCCGTCCACGCCATAGAGATGTTTGCCGACGAGGACGGCGCTGTTGAGTTGCGTGCGGAGAACGCGGTTCTTCCAGATTTCATCCGGGTCGCCATCCTTATTGGCAGGTGGAGTGTAGAGAGCGCAGCCTTTGCCATAGCCGGTGGCGATGAAGATTTTGTCGCCGTAGGGGATGGGGTCGGCGGCATTCACGCCATATTCGGTGAGCCATTTGATGCTCCAGAGCGGCTGGCCGGACTCGGGCGCGACCGCGAGGTAAGCGCGGGCGTTGCCGAGCCAAATTTCGGTTTTGCCCCCGCGCGTGACGGGTAGCGGCGTGCTGTAGCCGGCCTCGATTTCATCGCCGGATTTCCAGACTTCTTTGCCGGTCTTTTTGTCGACGGCCATGCCGGCGTCGCCGACATTGAGGAGGAGCAGATTTTTGAAAACCGTGGGCGCACCCGTGAAGCCCCAGCCCGGAAGGCGCACTTTGGTTTCTTTCACGAGCTGGCGGTTCCAGATGATTTTGCCGGACGCAGAGTCGAAGCAGTAGAGATCGCCCCAGCGGCTGAGCCAGTAGAGATGATTCCCGTCGAGGGTCGGCGTGCCGGTGGTGCCACCATCAAAGAACTTGTCGCCGAGTTCCGCCGGATAGCTCTGCTTCCAGATCTCCTTTCCGGTCAGGGCATCGAAACAGAAGACAGTGTCGGCATCCTTGGCGTGGCCGGCGGTATAGGCTTTGCCATTTCCCACGACGATGGACGAGAAGCCGAGACCGACGCTCGCTTTCCACGCGATAGGGGGACCTTGCTCGGGAAACTGATCGAGCCATCCCTTTTCCTGCGAGACTCCGTTGCGAGCGGGGCCGCGCCATTGCGGCCAATCGTCAGCGTGTGCGTCGAGCGGCAGTGAGCTCCCAAGAGCCAGGATGCAAAGCAGGTTCCTCGTGATAGGGCGGAAGAAGGCGGAGGTCATCACGCACCGACACTGGAAGGAGCCCGGGCCGCTGTAAAACCGATTCGCGGCTCGGCCGCCGCCCACCCGGTCCGGTCATGTTTCGGCACTGAGTGGACGCAGGCTCTTCATTTGGCGTCTGCGGGTTTGCCCGGCTCCGGCGGCGGAACCACCTGCAGAATCACCACGGCGCTGCTGCAGCCCCAGGAAAATCGTTGGTCCGGCGGCGTGGGCTGCGGCCAGCGAGGCCAGCAAAGATTGTCCGACGTGCGGCGGGCCGCCCACGCGGCGGCGGCGTTTTTTTGCAACCAAGGCCCGAAGGTGGCCTGTTCGCCGTGATCTTTCACGAATCGCACAATCCAGCGCACCGCGATGCCGTTGAACCCGCCCCCATCGCCGCTTTCTCCGGCGGGCGGCAGATATCCGTCCCGCGACAAACGATCCATCGTGAAAGTCGCGGCCAGACGCGCTTCGTCCGTATAGCCCAGCAAATTGGCCGCGCCTACAAAGGTGCCCTGATTGTAAGTAAGCGCCATGCGCCTGACCCGGCCATCGGGCTGGATATTGTCGGCCACGCGGCCCGTCGTCGCATCAAACAACGTGGCTCGCTCCCAAAGGAAAATGTCCTTCGCCTTTTTGAGGTAGGCCTCATCCCCGGTCGCCTTGCCCAGCAGAAAAGCCGCGATGGCCCCCGGCCCGTTCACACAAGCGTTCTTCGATTGGACGCCGACTTTCCACAACAGCCCGCCGCCCAAGTCCGAGGTGGCCGCCCGCGCATAGCAGAGATCGAAATTCGCCCGCGCCACGTCGCGGAACTCGGCGTCCTTGCTGAGCAAATACGCCCGCGAGCAGGCGATCACCATCCACAGGATGTCATCATTGAATGGATTCCCTTCCCAAGTATTGCCGTGGTCGGCGAGAAACCCGTGAAACAGCTTGGTGAACATCTCGAGGTGCTCCGATTTCCTCGTGCGCTCGTAAACATCCAGCACCATCTCCAATTGCTCCGCCTGCATCCAAAAATCCGCTTTGCCATCCTCCGTGCTCTTCGTGTGCCAGGCGCGCCCATCCTTTTCCCGATAGAACGCCTTGGTGTGAGCCTCGAAGATCGCATCCGCATCCGCAGCCGTGAAGGTCTGCGCCCTGGCGGTCCCGCAAAGCAGAGTGAGGAAGAACACGGCCATCCCTACCGCTGGGATACACCACGAAGGCCGGGGCGTTTGCCGTCGAGCCGGAGGGAGATTCAGGCTTTGAAAATATGAGTTTTTCGGCTGAGCGAAGCCCGTGTGGGTTTTCAGGGGTAGATGCTGCCTTCTGCTGCCTTTTTTCCCATTTTTTCTGAGGGGCTCGAGGGGAGTCAAAATGGCTCTATTTGGA
>FTCB01000672.1_pt1 | contig 16017 bp, 13 predicted proteins | sample 1639431 | NCBI WGS metagenome assembly FTCB01 (sample SAMEA3914864, study PRJEB12502) | metagenome | biome: forest; material: soil | place: USA | collected 2012-03-12 | depth 0.3 m
AACGAAGAAGGCCGCATTGTTCGCCGTAAGAAAAGTGATGCGGCCGCCTTTGATGAAAGCCGTCCGCGCGGCCAGCAGGGCGCCCACGGTGAAGATGGCCCAGTAGCCCGAGAGGAACAGCACCTGAATTTCGAGGCTGCTGCCCACGCCGTTTTGGAAAAAGCGCCACCACGCGTAGCTGGCATAACTGCCCACGAGGCTCAACACGCTGACCCGCATCCAGCGGCTCCGGACGAGCAGGGCAACGGCGGAGGCGGTCAGCAACAAAGACGAGTACAGCGTGAAGGCGCCGGCCGGATTGATGCTCGAAACATAGTAGGTCAACAGCAGTGCGAGCAGGGCCAGCGGCTCGGATTTTTTGCGGTGGGCGAACCATACGATGCCGCCGGCGAGGGCGAGGAGCAGGACGCCGCCGGCCACCGGATTATCGATAATGCGCAGGGCGGCGACGAAGTGGGCGGCATAAGCGGTGTAGTAGAGCGCGGCGCAACCTCCCGCGATGAGCACGCGCGCGTAGTTCCGCAGAAACTCACGCCGCTTTTCCATGGAGAGGCCGATGGTGCAAAGAGCTGCGCCCGTTACGCCGATGGCCGCGAGCTTCCCGCCGGGGCCCAGCAGGGGAACGATGTGCTGGTAGGCGAGGTTGCCCAGGAAGACCAGGCCGGTAAGGAGGACGATGATGCCGATGCGGACGAGCCACACCTGGCCGAAATGCATTTCGAGGGAAGGACTCTCTCCGCCCGGAGTCGCGGAAGAATCCGGTGGGAACGGTTGATTTTCGGTTTCGGTTTTCACGCCGCCGAGAATGCCCATGCCTGGAATGATTTACCTAATCGGTAATACAAACATAAACATTGAGGAAATCAATGATATGGAGCATGGGTACCGGCATGCTGAATGTGCATCATCTGGAGCTGTTCTATTATGTTGCGCGCTCGGGAGGGATTACCGCCGCTTTGCGGGAGATTCCGTATGGCATTCAGCAGCCGGCGGTGAGCCTGCAGATGTCGCAGCTCGAGGACTCCGTGGGGACGCAATTGTTCACGAGGCGGCCCTTCAGCCTCACGCCGGCAGGGCGCGAGATTTATGATTTCATCACGCCGTTTTTTTCCGGGCTGCCGCAACTCGCTGCGCGCGTGCGCGGGCAGGCGGCGCAGCAGCTCTGCCTGGCGGCCAGCGGGGTCGTGATGCGGGATCATTTCCCCTGGATCATGCGCGAGATGCGCCGCCGGATTCCCGCATTGAAACTGACGCTCCGGGACACCGGGGCCCACGGGCCGGCCAATCTTCTGCGCTCGCATGAGGCGGATATCGTCCTCGGTTTGCATCATCCGGAGAAAAATGATGGGCTGCATTTTGAGCGGATGGTGACGTTGGAAATGGTGTTGCTGGTGCAGACGTCCTCCCCGTTTCGAAATGCCGGGCAGGTCTTGCGCGAAGCGGCACGCGGGGAACTGGCGCTGATTTCCTCGATGGCGCCGGATGAGTTGCTCGTGCGCTTTCAAACGGAGTTGCAGCGGCGCGGGCAGGCCTGGAAGGTGAGTTTTGAAGTGCCGGGGCTCGACGTGATTGAGGCTTACGTGGCGCAGGGCTTTGGGGTCGGACTTTCCATTGCCGCTCCGGGGCATGCGCTGCCGCGGAATGTCCGCGCACTCAAGCTCACGGGATTTCCGCAGGTTCACTATGGAGCCTTCTGGCTGGATCGTCTGAGCAATCCGGCGCTGGTCTGTCTCGACGTGGTGCGCGAACGCGCGCGGGGCTTGAAATAAGCACGGGAAACGTTGCTTAGACTGGGTTCTTACAAAAACTTTACACCCAGTCGGTTGCAACGAATCCGCCGCGGCCTCTAGCCTTTCCGCCACGCTTACGCATGAAAACCTCCGTTCTGTGTTTTGTTCGATGGCTCCTGATCCTCGTCGTGGGTGCGGCTGGGGTACAGGCGCAATTGACCCGGCCAGCGGCTCCAGCGGCCAATGCATTGCCGGCGCTCCGGGTCAAAGGCGGGAAATTTATGGATCCAGCGGGCAAGCCGGTGGTGCTGCGCGGCGTGAACCTCGGCTGCTGGCTGGTGCTGGAAAGCCACTTTGCCGGTTTTGAATTTGCGGATGATCGCGGCCTCTTCGACTCCCTGGCGCAGCGGCTCGGCAAGCCGGGCGCGGAGAGGGTATTCGAGGCGTGGCGCGAAAATTGGATCACGGCCGAGGACTTCCAGCATGTGCGGGATCTCGGGTTCAATCACGTGCGCGTGCCGTTCGGATACTGGCTTTTGGAAGACGATGCGGCGCCCGGAAAATATCTGCCGGGCGGCTGGGCCTGGCTGGATCGCGTGGTGGCGTGGAGCGAGGCGAATGGCATTTATTGCATTCTCGATCTCCACGGCGCGCCCGGTGGTCAGAGTGAAGCCGAGCACACGGGGCGCAAAGGCCGGAATGCGCTGTGGCGGGATCCGAAATTGATCAAGCGCACCGCCGAATTGTGGGAGGCCATCGCCAAGCGCTACAAAGGCCGCACGGCCATCGCGGCGTTTGATCTTCTCAATGAGCCCATGGGTGCGCCGGGCAATGAGCCGATTGCCGCCGTGCAGATGGCCTTGGCGGAAGCGGTTCATCGTGGCGACCCGAACCGCATCGTTCTCGTGGAGGACGGCTACCGCGGTCTCGACAAAATTCCGAAGCCGCCCGGCAAATTCCACGACTCGCTCGGCGTGAGCGCGCACGCGTACCCGACGATGCAAAAGGAAGGCTCTCCGGAGTTGCACGAAGCATTCTTCAAACAGCAGGTGCCGGTCTGGGAGCGTGAGCTGAAGCGGCTCGATGCGCCGCTCTACGTCGGCGAGTGGAGCATCATCCAGGAAAAATCCGGCGGCGAAGCGATGATGCGGCGCTATGTGGATGAGTTCGACCAGCGCGGCTGGTCCTCCGCCGTGTGGATTTACAAGCAGGCCAACCGCGACCCCGTGCACGGCTATTGGGGCTTTTATCGCAACGACAAGGGTATCGACATGCCCAACCCCGCCGCCGATTCGGTGGAGCAATTGATAGGGAAAATGAAGCAGTTCCGGACGGAAAACATGGTGCTCTATGAGCCCATGCAGCACGCGGTGATGAAGAAATAGCGCGGCGACCCTTGCGCGGGGCTCGTCATTCGTCATTGTCAGCGCCGCCTTGGCCGTGCTTGTTTCGCATGGCACATGAGCTTCGAAGTCAAAATTCCAGCGGTCGGCGAATCGGTGACCAGCGGCATGATCTCCGCGTGGTTGAAAAATGATGGCGATCAGGTCGCCAAGGGCGATGCCCTGCTCACGCTCGAGACCGACAAAGTTTCCACAGAAATCACCGCCGACGCGGCGGGCACCCTGCGCATCAAAGCGCAGGCCGGCGCGGAGGTGAAAATCGGCGAAGTCGTCGGCTCCATCGAAAGCGGTGCCGGCGCTCCGGCAGCGCCCGCTGAACCCAAGCCGGCACCGGCGCCGAAGGCCGCTGCGCCAGCGCCAGCCCCGGCAGCGGCGGCTGAGGCTAAACCGGCTCCCGCGCCAGAACCTGCTCCGGCCCCGGCGCCGGTGACGAGTTCACCGGCGGTCGCCAGCCCGGCGCCCTCGCTCTCGGCGGCCATCGCCGCGGCCAACGAGTCGCTCTCGGCCGTCTCGGAAAATATTCCGGTGAAAGACAGCCGCACCACCCGCAAGCGCCTCTCGCCGCTTCGTCGCAAGATCGCCGCGCAACTCGTGATGGCGCAGCACACGGCGGCCATTCTCACCACCTTCAACGAAGCCGACATGTCCGCCGTGATGGGCCTGCGCAAGCAGCTCGGCGAAGATTTTCAAAAGCAGCACGGCATCAAGCTTGGCTTCATGTCCTTCTTCATCAAGGCGGTGGTCTCGGCGCTGAAAGCGGTGCCGCAAATCAATGTGCGGCTGGAAGGCGACGAGCTGATCCAAAATCATTTCCACGACATTGGCGTGGCGGTCGGCACCGAGCGCGGTCTCGTGGTGCCCGTGGTGCGCGACGCCGATACTAAATCCTTCGCGGATCTCGAACGCGACCTCGCGGGCTACGCGATGAAGGCGCGCGATGGCAAGATCACCACGGAGGATCTCTCCGGCGGTGTCTTCACCATCAGCAATGGCGGCATCTACGGCAGCTTGCTGAGCACGCCGATCTTGAATCCGCCGCAGAGCGCGATTCTAGGGATGCACAAAATCCAGGAGCGTCCCGTGGTGGTCGAGGGACAAATCGTCATCCGCCCGATGATGTACCTTGCGGTCAGCTATGACCATCGGGTCGTGGACGGGAAGGAAGCCGTGACCTTCCTCGTGAAATTGAAAGAAGGCATCGAGCAGCCATCGCGTTTGCTGGTGGGGGTGTAGGCGAGGTTTTCAACCTCGCTGTGGGAGCGCGTCTTGAATGTAGCCGCATGCGGGAGCTTGCGGTCTGCGAGCTTGCGCTCGCAGCTACGAGACTGCGAGCAGCTTCTCGTAGATTCCGCCGAAGCCGCCGCTGCTAAAGACCGCGACCACATCGCCGCGGCGCGTGACTTCGCGGACGCGCGTGACGATTTCGGGGACTCCGGGTTCGGCAAAGACGGGGTGACCTTCGGCGGTGAGCTCGCGGGCCATGCGCGGCGGGTCGATGGCCTCGCCGGCTTTGAAACGCTCCGGGCGATCCACGGGGCCGAGCATGGCGCCATGGGCGAAGCGCAGGGCTTCGTGCAGCGGCTGGTGCGATTCGGCGCGGCACATCGTGTTGGCCCGGAGATCGACCGCGGCCCACACCCGAGCGCCGGGAAAGCGGTGGGCGAGGGCGCGCAGCGTTTCGCGGATGTTGGTGGGGTGCTTGCCGAAATCCTCGACGATTTTGACGCCATCGCGTTCGCCGCGAAGGACCTGCCGGCGGAGCACACCTTGGAAAGTGGAAACGGCGCTTTCGATAGCGGCCAGTTCCACCCCGGCATGCCGCGCCGCGGCGATGGCCATGGCGGCATTGCGCACGTAAATCTCGCCGACCATGGGCAGGGCGAAGCGCGTGTTGAACAGCGAGAATTGCGAGCCTTGCGGCGAAAATTCCACATGCTCCGCGCGCACCGTCGCGTCAGGACCGAGGCCGATGGCGTGTTTCGCTTTGGTGCGAGAACTCGCGGCCACGTCGCGCGTGTTGGCGCAGTCGGCGTTGTAGAGCAGCACGCCATTTTCCGGCAGGACGCGCAGCAGCAGGCCGAAGGCGCGTTTCACCGCGGCGAGGTCCGGATAGATGTCCATCTGGTCCAGCTCAACGGCGTTGAGGATGACCAGCTCGGGGAGGTAGTGCGCGAACTTGGGGCCCTTGTCGAAAAAGCAGGTGTCGTATTCGTCGCCCTCAATCACCACCCACTTGCTATCGTGCAGCTTCGCGCCCTGGCCGAGATCCTCGGCGATGCCGCCAATCATCCAGGCTGGGTCCTTTTTTCCCACGCGGAGAATATGGGTGAGCAGCGAGGCGGTCGTCGTTTTGCCATGCGTGCCCGCTACAACGAGGTTGCGGCGGCCGCCCAAAAAGAAATGGCGGAGCACCTCGGGGAGGGACTGGTACGACAGGCGGCGGTTCAGGACTTCTTCGAGCTCCGGGTTGCCGCGGCTGATGACGTTGCCGACGACGACCAAGTCAACGCGGTCGGGCACGTTCGATGCCTGATAGCCGCCGGTGATGGTGATCCCCTTCTGCTGCAAGAAATCCGACATTGGTGGAAAGACGCCGGAGTCCGAACCCGTGACGATAAAGCCGCGCTCCTTCATCGCGACGGCCACGGCGCCCATGGCCGTGCCGCAAATGCCGAGGAAGTGAATGTGCCGGATATCTGAATTCATGTGGTGGAAAGAGCAAAAGTCACCTGTCTAGAGCAGGGTGCGCGCTAGGACAAACTTCATCTGCTTTCCGTTTGGAGTTTCAGGTTCAAACTCCGGCTGAAGAGAGAAACTCAATGGTTCGACGAGCGTCGAAGCCGCCTGAAGGCGGAACTCTGAACTTACCGCTCATTCCACAGCACGCGCAAATTGTGGGTCGCACGGCCGGCGGCAATGATGTCGAGCTTGCCGTCGCCATCGAGGTCGGCGAGGGCGAGGTCTTCGCAGGCGGTTTCGTTGTTATCGACGACGCTTTCGCGCCATTGCTCCCCGGAATCATCGAGCAACGTCCAGACGGCGATGCCGACGTTGTCGCCGGGCTTCCCGCCCCGCGAGCCGACGACGATTTGGTCGTTTTTAATCCCGAGCACGTCGCCGCAGGCGAGGGCGTGTCCTTGAATGAGTTTGTCGGTGAGCACCATGCGACCGGCTTCTCCGGGATTCTTGGGGCTGTAGACGACGAGTTGGTTGCCGTGCATCGGTTCCACGGTGGCGAGGTATTGTCTCGCGCCGGCAATGGTGCCGACCCTGATTTCACCAGCCCCGGCGGGCGATTCTGCCTTGCCGTCCTTGCCGACGAGGACGCCGCGCTGCCATTCCGGCGGGGCGAGATAAACGACGCCCTCTTTGCCCGCGAGAATTAGCCCCTGTGCGGGCCCTCCGTGATGCGGGACCAGATTGAAGTTGTGGGTCGCGTGCATCGAGTCGACGAGCACTTCGCTCTTCCACTCGGCGTGCGGGTCCTCCGGCTGGTGATAGAGCCGCACCTTGACGCCGTCGCCCTCGGAGTTCTTGTTGCCGCGGCCATGGAGCGGGACCACCACGAGGCCCCAGTCCTTCTCGCCAAGCCGCATCCATTTCATGCGATGCGTGGTCGGCTCCACGCTGGGAAATTTCACGGCCTCCCACTTTTGCGTCCGGTCGGCGGGTGGGATGAGGTAAAAGACGGCGCCGCTGTTCACGGTGTCGCCCGGATTCCATTCGGCGCCGACGGCTACTTCGCATTTACCGTCGCCATCGATGTCCTGCGCGGCGATGCAGACGTTGTCGTTTTTGGTGAGGTTTTCCGCGAGGACGTATTTCGGCCATTCCGCGTCGCGCTTCCCGGGATTTTTGTACCAGCGGAACTGTGTCTTGTCGGCGAGAAGGATGTCGGGAAGCTTGTCGCCGTCGACGTCGGCGATGGCAATGCCGTAGCCGATTTGGACGGTCTTATCGAGGTCCTGAGCTTTGAATTTGGGCTCGGGTGGTGCGGCGATGGCGGCAGTGACGGAAAGAAGTGAGAGGAAATGGAGCGCCTTCATGAGCGAAGCGTGGAGGGATTGAGAGGCGTTGCCAAGACGAGACGAGAGCGAGATGGGAGACGGGACACGCGGCAGGATGCCGCGTCTACGAGCGCGCTACTGCTTTTCCTCGTAGCCGTATTCCGACTCCCGCTTGCCGATCGCTTCGAGTTGTTTGATGCGCTGTTGGGTGAGCGAGAGCATCATGAAGAGGCCTGTTTTGCCGTCTTCGTAGATGCCCTCGGAAGTTTTCACCTCCGCATCGCGCCAGGCCACCCAGGCGCGCTGGGCGGCTTTAAGTTTTTCGCGCGCGGCATCATTCGGCAGGCCTTTGAGCACTTTTTGATAGGCCGCATTGAGTTTCGCATCGGTCTCGTTCATTTCCTTGCCGAGTTCGCTGGCGGGCAAAGGTGGCGAGGCGAAAAGGAGAGCGGCGCAGGAGACCAGGGCGGCGAGAATGCGACGGCGATTCATGCACCGCAGAGTGTAAGCAGCAGTGGGTGGAGACAAGCTTGCAATCGGCGCCGCCTATTTGCTCGCGAACTCCACGCGGTCGAGTTCGAGCCAGATATGGCCGACGAAGATCTCCGCATCGAGCTTGAGCAACAGCCGGTCAGCGTCGTCGGAAATCCATGCCGTGGCGCGCTTGAAGCGCTTGTGCGGCTGGAGAGTGAAATCCTTTTGTACGGACTGGAGGCGGAGGTCGCAACGGATGGCATTCCACTTTTTACCGGCGACGCGAATCGTCTCCCGGCGCAGCACCGCGACCTCGGCGAGGTACGGCGAGTTGGCGGGAAAGACGCAGAGGCGAACGATGTCGCCGTTGCGTAAAGGCTGGCTGCGGATGAAGAGCAGCGCGCTGTGCAGGTCGTGGACGTCGGCAAATTTGAAATGCTTCACCTTTGGCTCCGTGGGATCCGGCGGACTGGGAACGCGCAGATAGGCGGGGCCGTCGTCGGTGAAATCCACGGTCGTGGTGAGCGATTTTCCTCCGGAATACGTTTCCGTCTGTTGAAGCTTCACGGGATGCAGCGTCGTGGGGCTGCACGTGGAGGTGGCCCGGGCATCCATGCGCCAGAGAGCGCGCGCCGGGCCCGTGGTGCCGCCGCGGGTTTCGAGCTGCAGCCGGCCGCCTTTTTTTGAAAAGATGGCGTCGGCCTCGGCGGCTTTGAATCCGCTCCAGCCGAATTCGTAGTGCGCGGTGAGCGGGCGGAGATTCGGAAAATTCCCGCAATTTGGGGTGAGGGTGTCGCGCCAATCTCCGGCGCGCGCGGCGACGGGAGTGAAAGTGGCGGTGAGGAAGAGGAGCAGGAGGGCGGGAGGAAAGGCGGCCATGATTTACGGCGGGATGATGAGCGCATCGATGCCGCCGGAGGAGATCCAGCGCTGCGAGCCGCTCGGAAGGACGTAGAGGTGGGCGCCGTTCACTTGCGATTCGGTGAGGCGCCGCAGCCGGGTGCCGGCGGGAAGCGTCTCGGAATTTTTGGCAACGTCGAAAGGATCGTTGCGGGCCTGCACGCTGGCCGCCACGACGATGCCCGTGTGCGCGAGATGGTTCCGCCACCACAGGATGCCTGCAGCATACGTGAGCCCCAGCGCAATGATGAGCGTTCCGCCGATGATGCCGTCCCAGCCCGTTCGGCGCCAGAGCGCGCTCCCGGCCCACGCAAAGCCCAGCCAGCAAATGCCGATGGCGAGCCAGTTCCCCGCGGCTGGAGGCACGACGCCGAGGGCGTGTTGCAGAAAAGTCGGGTCATCCGCACGGGCGCCGGTTTTTTGACGGACAAAACGGAGGTTGGCGGCGGCTTCGGGGTGGCCCGGGGAAAGGACGAGGGTGCGTTCGTAAGCGAGCGCGGCGTGGCCAAAATCCTCGAGGCGAAAGTAGGTGTTGCCGAGATTGTACCACACATTTTCGTCCTGCCGCTGGGAGAGCGACTGTTGGTAGAGTTTCGCCGCTGTTTTGAAATCCGCGCGGGCATAGGCCGCGTTGGCTTCGGAGAAAAGGTCGGCGGGAGCAGCGTGGAGCGGGAGCGCGAGGAAAAGAAAAAGAAAGGCGATGATGCTCGATACGGCGGGAATCCTCACGCCGCGCATGGTTGCGCTGCCATGCTCGGATAAACTTCCGCGTTTCACCGCCGGCTCCTTTCGAAATCGGCGATGGCGTCGAGAATCTGGTCGCGTTCGTTGGCCGTGACCTTTCCTCCGCTTTCCCCGGCGTAGACCATCTCCGCGCGGGCGGCGTACATTTTTTTCACAGCGGCGGAATCGCAGCGCGCGAGAACCGTGGCCTCATCGATGCCCGCAGAGGGCTGTCCCGTGGCCAGGGCGACATCGATTTGCAGGATGCGCGCGGCCACGTCGAAAAGCTCGGTGCGGTCGGACGTCGTGCGTAAGCGATGGAGCAGGCTGGATTTCTCGCGATGCAATCCGGAGCGAATCGCCGCCTGCGGATCGGTGCGGCGGGCGCGCCAGAAAAGCGCGAAGGCAATCAGCGGAGCCGGCGCGATCAGCAGCGCAAACCAAAGGGAAAGCCGCGGCTGCCAGCCCACGCCCCAAAAGCCGGGCGCCGGGCGAATGCCGAGGATATCATCCGCCGCGGGTTTCGGCTTGGAAGCGCCGGGCTCGGGCGCGACGGGCGCCGCTGGAGCGGGGGCGCCTTCGACTTCGAGCGGGGCAGGGGAGGTCGTCAGCGTGATGTATTTGGCTTTCTCCGGATTGAAGTAGCTGAAATTGAAAACCGGCATCGACGTCTTTTTCCCATCGGGCACCACGGCAATCTGGAAAGTCTTGCTTCCACTCACCGAGAGCGGGTCGCCGGGCGCGAACTTCTCTGTGGGCTTGTAAGCCCGCCAGCCGGTGGGATCCGTGAGGGCCGGTGCGCCGATCCGGTCGAAATTGCCGTTGCCCTCAACGCGCAGTGTCATGGTGATGGGGTCGCCAAATTTCACGCGTGCGGGTGTGCCTTGGCCGCTGAAACGAAAGTCGCCGATGGCTCCGGCGAAATCTTTGGGGCGGCCTTCGGCGGGTAGTGGTTTGACTTCGAGATTCAGGGCGGGAGCAGAGACGGCATACTGGCGTGTGCTTTCGAAAATCATGCCGAACCCCTGGTTTCTCGTGCCGCGCGAGACTTGGACGTTGAACGAAACCGGCCCGATCGTGATGCTGCCCGCACGATTGGGGGTGACGACCGCACGGAACAGAAAGCGATAGTATTTCTTCCCACCAACCGTGACCGAGGACTGATCGGCGGGAACTACGTTGCGCGCCGAAAATCCTTCGCCTTCGATGCCGGGAAGTTGCGCGCCGCTGAAACTCCAGCGCGGCGTGCTGCGATCATTCGGATCATTGTAAAAATAGTAGCGCAGCTCCAGCACCACGTCTTCGCCCACATAGGCGGGCTGGCGAACGACGCTGCTCTCGCCGTAAGCGATGTCGCCACCACCCGCACTTTTTTCCGGCGGACCGACCTTGAGCGTGACGGCGGCGGTGGTGAACTTTTTGCCGTCGACGATCACGTCGACGGGTGGAATTTCAAAATTGCCCTCGCGTTTTGGGGTCAGCCGGTAGCTGTAGACGATGGATTGATTCGTCACGCCGTTGACGAACGAGAGGCTGGAGTTGCGTCCGCCGAAGTCGATTTCGACCCCATCGATTTTTGGAAAATCGGGGAAGCGGTCCGGGCTGCCGTTTTGAATTCTGAGTTGGTAAAGAACGTCCTCGCCGGCCGTGGTATTCACGGATGAGAGCGTGCCCGTGACCGTGGCCTCGGCGGCGGAGACACGGCAAACCACGGCAAGCAGCACGGCGAGAACCGCGAGGCAGCGTGCGAAGGTCGAGACCGATGGGCGGGCGGTTTCCATGCTACCAGTCTTTGCCGTTGTTGGGCCGCGCGCGGCGGCGTTCCATCAGTTGCTGGAGCGGCGGGATGACTTGCTCGTACTTGCGCGCGGAATCGATCAGGGCCCGCGCGTCTTTTTCCGTCATCCGTCCCTCCTTGGCCGCTTGGAGCGCTTCGGCTTCTTCCTCGGCTTTGTCTTCACCCGGCTTGCCGCCGGCGCCGGAGGGCTTGTCACCGGGCTTTCCGGCAGGCTGAAGATTGCCGTCCTTCGGTTTGCCGGCGTCCTTGCCGTCCTGCTGCTGCGCGTTTTGGTCCTGCTGCTCTCCGGGCTTTGCTTCGTCCGGCTTCGGTTCGTTGCCTTCTTTTTGCTGCTGGGACTGTTGGTCCTTTTTGCCTTGGTCCTTTTTCTCCTGCGACTGGTCCTGCTGACTTTGCTGGTCCTTCGAATCCTGCCCGTCCTGCTTTTGCTGGTCTTTGTTTTGCGGATCCTTCTGCTGGTCCTTGTTCTGTTGCTGGCTCTGGTTCTGGTTGTTGTCCTGTTTGTTCTGGTCCTTTTTCTGGCCGTCCTTGTCCTGCGATTTTTGCTGCTGTTGTTGCTGCTGCTTTTGTTCCTCTTCCTTTTTCAGCGCCTCGATGGCCTTGAGCACGGCATCGCGGTTTTCCCTGGCTTTGGCGTTGGCCGGATCGAGCGCGAGCGTGGCGTCGTATTGTTTGACGGCATTGTTCCAGTCCGAAAGTTTGGCGTCCTTGTCGCGCTTCACGCCACGGCGGGCGAGAGAATTGGCGAGGTTATACGTGGCTTGAGCGCGCAGCTCGGGCTTGGCGGCGCCGAGCGTGTTGCTGAAGGAGGAGACGGCGCGGTCGTAGTCGCCGGCGGAGTAGGCGGTGCAACCCAGATTGTAGTCGATCTCCGGGACGCCGGGACGGCGCGATTTCTGATCCTCCACCTTCTTCAATTCTTTACTCAAATCTCCGGAATCGACCGCGGGCGCCTCGCTGTCGAAAAGGTGGTTGAGCTGGCCGCGAAGGCCGTCGGCGGCGTGAAGCGGTGGCGTGAAGAGCAGGAGCGCGGCCGCAGCGGTGGCGGTGGCGGTGCGCATCATCCGGCGGCGCTCCCCGAGGAGGATCGCCGTGGCGAGGAACACGAGGCCGGCCGTGAGGGGCCACTGGAAGCGTTCCTTGGGAACTTCCTTGGTGCGGGTTTCGGAGTCTTTCTCACTCATGGTTTCAAGTCCCATTTGAGCGAGGTGGTGCATGTCCACCGGCCCATTTTGCAGACGAAGATAGAAGCCGCCGGTGATTTTCGCAACTTCCCGCAGGCGCGACTCGTCGAGCTTGCTGGAAACGATGTTGCCACTGGCGTCGCGCACGTACTCGCCGCCGTATTGCGTGGGGCGGATCACCGGGGCGCCGCCCTCGGTGCCCACACCGATGGTGTAGATGCGGAAGAGGGCCTTGCAGTCTTCGGCCGCCTTGAGGACGTCCTCCTGAAGTTCCTCGCCATCGCTGAAAAGAATGAGCGCGCGCTGCGTGCTCTCGCCCTTGCCAAAGGCGTCCCTGGCCGCGGCGATGGCCGCCGCGAGATTGCTGCCGCCCTGGCCGATGTTTTCGGTGTCGAGGGATTGGATGTTTTCCGCCACCGCATCATGATCGGGTGTGAGCGGGGCCTGGAGAAAGGCTTCCCCGGCGAAAGCGATCAGGCCCACGCGATCACCGCCGATCTCGCCCATGAGGTCGAGCGCCGCGAACTTGGCGCGCTCCAGGCGATTGGGCGGCACATCCTGCGCGAGCATGGAGCGCGAGGTGTCGATGGCGAAAATGATGTCGCGCCCGCGCGTGGTCTGTTCTTCCAGCGTCACGCCCCACTGCGGGCGGGCGAGCGCGGTGATGCAAAGCGCCAGGCCTGCAAGCAGCAGCGCAAAGCCGGCGCGCCGGCGGGCGGTGCTCACACTGCCGGCAAGCCGCGGCTGCAATCGTGCGGCGAGCAGCAGGCTCAAAGCGGTGCGGCGGGCATGCTCGGCGGAAAGGAAAATCGCCGCGAGCACGGGCAGCGCGAACATGGCCCAAAACACGCCGGGGTGGGCAAAGGTCAGTGCACTATTCATGGCACGGTCCTCCAAATGGTGAGCGCGAGCAGCGAGCGCAGGGCCAGCAGCACTGAACCGGCGCCGATGAACCACGCAAACAGTTCATTCCACTCCATCTTCTTTTTCACCTTCACCTCGGTCTTTTCCAATTTATCGATCTGCTCGAAGATTTTGTTGAGCGAATCGGTGTCGGTGGCGCGGAAATAGAGCCCGTTGGCGGCGGTCGCAATTTTCTTCAGTGCTTCTTCATCCGCCTCGGAGAACTGCGCGCGGCGGCGCATAAAGCTCATCGGATCCTCCTGCATCTGGCGCTCATCCGCGCCGGCTCCGATGGTATAAATTTTAATGCCGAGCTTGCCCGCGGCTTGCGCGGCTTCGGCGGGATCCTGTTCGCCCGTGTTTTGGGCGCCGTCAGTGAGAAGGATGATGATCTTGCTCTTCGCGGACTTGTTTTTGTCGAGCTTGTTGGCGGCGCTGGCGATGGCGCCGGCCACGTAGGTACCGCGCTGGCGGAACATGTCAGCCTGGATGCGATCCAGATTTTGGAGCAGCCAGGCGTGGTCGAGCGTGGTGGGGCTGAGAACAAAGGGGGAGGCGGAAAAAACGACCATGCCGATGCGGTCATTCGGCCGGCGCTCGACAAAGCGGCGCGCCACGAGTTTTACCGCGTCCATGCGTGTGGCGGGCGAGCCGTCCAGCGTGAAGTCCTCGGAGCGCATCGAGCCCGAGACGTCGAGCGTGAGGATGATGTCGAGACCGCTACTCTCGATGGTTTCGCTCGATTTGCCCAAGCGCGGGCGGGCGAGCGCGACGATGAGCAGCGCGAGGCTGAGAAAGAGCAGGGGACGCCCAAAGCCGCCCCAGCCCGCGGGCTTTTTCGCGCCCACCGCGCGCAGCGGAGCCACGGCGGAAAAACGAATGGCCGGGGCGGGCCGGCGGCCGCCTTGCAGCCACGCGAGCACCGGCAGCGCGAGGAGGCCGAGCAGCCACCAGGGTTGGGCAAAACTGAAATTGTTCCAAAAGTCGAAGTTCATTGGCTGGCGCTTTCGACAAAGGCGGAGGCGGTGGCGAGGAGCGCTTCGTTGTCGGAAGCTTCCACGCGCGCAAACTTGCGAAGGTCGCATTGCTCCAGGAACGACGCGAGCCGGGTACGGTCGGCTTCGGAGAAGCGATTGGTGCCCGCGATGTCCGCGAGAAATTCCGGCGAAGTTTGCGAGGTGGCGCGCAGGTCGTACTGCGCCGAGATGAATTTGCGCAGCACGTCCGAAACCGCGACGGCAAAGGCGTAGGCGTCGAAGCTCCCAACATTCGCGCGCAGGGCATCCAGCTCGCGCTGGGCGATGGCGCGGGGCGTGAGCGGCACCGCGGCGGTCTGGCGGCGCACCAGCCAGATGACGAGCCACGCCAGCAGGCAAAGCAGAATGAACCCGGCGATGCCGATGACCCACCACGCCCAGTCGGGCCAGGGCACATCGGTCGGCGGCAATTTCTTTTCCATGCCCGGAAAAGGATCGGACTCCACCGGCGGAGTCGCGGGCGCGCCGGGCAGCGGGCTTTGGGAGATGGCGGCGAGCAGCAGGTTCATCCGTGGGTGAGCCTCCTTTCCCGCTGGCGGAAAAAGCGGCGCAGCGCCGGGACATAATCCTGATCGGTAAAGAGCGGAATGGTATCCACGCCGTAGCGGGCGAACTCGCGCGGCAGTTCGTCGAGCGGTTGCGACATGGTGGCGGCGAAATGGCGGCGGGTCCGGCGGTCGCTCGTGTTGATGACGAGCCGCTCGCCCGTCTCGGCATCCTCCAGCACGACGCGGCCCACGTCGGGTAATTCAAGCTCGCGCGGATCGACGGTAGGGATGGCGACGAAATCGTGGCGGCGCGCCGAGATGGCGAGCGGCTTGGAAAAATCGGGCGCCTGGAAATCGCTGAGCAGAAATACCACCGCGCGGCGGTGCAGCACGCGGTTGAGCACCTCGAGCGCCGCGACAATGTCCGTGCCGCGGCCTTTCGGCTCGAAGAAGAGAATCTCGCGAATGATGCGGAGCGCATGGCCGCGGCCTTTTGCGGGCGGAATGTAGAGCTCCACATGATCCGAAAAGAGGATGCAGCCCACCTTGTCGGAATTGCGAATCGCGCTGAACGCAAAGAGGCAGGCGACCTCGGCGGCGAGCTCGCGCTTGCTGAGATTCACGCTGCCAAATTCGCCCGAAGCGCTGACGTCCACGACGAGCATGACCGTGAGCTCGCGCTCTTCCGTAAACTTTTTGATGAAGGCATCGCCCATGCGCGCCGTCACGTTCCAGTCGATCGCCCGCACTTCGTCGCCCGGCTGGTATTCGCGCACTTCCTCGAAGTTCATCCCGCGCCCCTTGAATACGGAGCGATACGCACCGGAGAAAGCCGTGTCGATCATCCCGCGCGTCTTGAGCTCGATGGCGCGGATCTTTTTGAGAATATCGCGGGCGGCGTCCATGCCTACGGCACTGGCAGATTCTCAAACACCTTCGCGATGATCTTCTCGCTGGTGAGGTCTTCCGCCTCGGCTTCGTAGGTCACGGCCACGCGGTGGCGCAGCACGTCCATGCCGATGCTTTTGACATCCTGTGGCGTGACGTAGCCGCGTCCCGCGAGAAACGCCTTGGCGCGCGCCGCCAGCGTGAGCGCGATGGTCGCGCGCGGGCTGGCGCCGTAGCGAATGAGGCCGCTCATCTGGAGGCGATAGGTGGACGGTTCGCGCGTGGCGAAGACGATGTCCACAATGTAGTCCTTCACGCGGTCGTCCACGTAGATGCCGTTCACGAGCTCGCGCGAGCGCAGGATTTCCGCCGGGTCCACCACGGCTTGCACGTCGAGCTTCGGGGCGCTGGTGCCCATGAGGTCGAGAATCTGCCGCTCCTCCACCTTGCTCGGGTAGCCGACTTTCAGCTTGAGCATGAAG
>FTCB01000921.1_pt1 | contig 15798 bp, 7 predicted proteins | sample 1639431 | NCBI WGS metagenome assembly FTCB01 (sample SAMEA3914864, study PRJEB12502) | metagenome | biome: forest; material: soil | place: USA | collected 2012-03-12 | depth 0.3 m
ATGCAGCACCTCGCTGGCGACCAATTCTTCACCGTCCCCGCCGCCGTCCCCGAGCCCGCCAGCGGACTCCTTCTCCTCACCGCCGCCGCCCTCGCCACCCGCCGCCGCCGCCGGTAAGCAACCCGCCCGCCCCGCGCCCGTAGAAGCGGCTTCCAGCCGCTTTTGTATAATCCCACGCGCCCGGAAGGAGTAACCTCCACCCGTCGCCCGCGCATTAGACGTTGGACGTTGGACGTTGGACGTTGAACGTTGAACGTTGAACGTTGGACGTTCGGCCCCCTAGTGCACCCGCCCCAACCCACTCGTCAGGTTGAACACCGCCACCAGAATACCGTAAATCACCGTCCCGATCACCCCCGCGATCACCACCATCACCATCGGCGGAATCAGCGTGCTCACCACTTGCACCTGCTTGTCCAGTTCGCGCTCATACACATCCGCGATCAGCCCCATCGTGTCGGAGAATTTTCCCGTCTGTTCGCCCACGCCCATCATGTCCACAAACATCTCCGGGAAAATCCCGCGATTCGTCACGGCACCCGAAAGCGTCGCTCCGTCCACCACCGCTGCGCGCACTTCGCGCATCCGCGCCGTGATGAACACGTTGTCCGCCACATCTTCCAGCAGTTCCAGCGCGCGCAGTAGCGTGACGCCATTGGCCGTGAGCGTGCCCAGCGTCCGCGCAAACTGCGCATAGAAACGATACCGCGAAATCCGGCTGAACACCGGGATATTCCACTTGAATCGATCCCACCCCATGCGCCCTGCCGGACTCGCCACAAAAACCCGGAACAGCGCGAACGCGCCGAAAATCGCTCCCACCACCAGCCACCAGTAATGCGTCAGGAACGCATTCACATCGATGATCATCTGCGTCGCCCCCGGCAGCTTCGCGCCCGTATCGCCAAAGAACGACATCAACTGCGGCACCATCGTGCGCATGAACACGATGATCAGCCCCAGCCCGATCACGACCAGAAAGCCCGGATACAGCAGCGCCTGCTGCACGCGCTCCCGTAGCGCCTTCACCTCGGCGAGGTGCGCCGTGAGCCGCCGCAGGATCGTCGGCAGCGAACCCGACGCCTCGCCCGCGGAAATCATGTTCGTAAACAGCGGCGAAAAGATTTTCGGAAAATCTTTCATCGCCTGCGACAGACTCCGCCCATCGATCAGTGACTGGTGCAGCGACCGCGACAGCGCCTGCAGCCTCGGATGCTTGAGCCGCTTCACGAGGATCCCGAGCGACTCATCCAGCGTCATGCCCGCGCTCAGCAAGTGCGCGAGCTGCTCGCAGAAAAGATACTGCTGCGAATGACTTAGCGTGGTGACCCTCACGGACTTGGCGTCCGGCGTCACTCCCGCCTTGATGGCCGCCGGTTTGCGCGATGCCACCGCCGGCTTGTTCGCGTCCGATCGCGCCGGCGAAGCCTCATTGCCCGCCGGAAGCGCCTTCTGCCCGCCCTTGGCCTCCGCTGCAGGCGCACTCTTCGTGGCCCCGTTCTTCGGCGGCGCCGCCAGCGCTGCGGAAGGCTTGGGTGCTTCCGCCGCATCTCCCACGAGCTGGATTTTGATCGGCACATACCGCTGCTGCTCCACCTGCGCAATCGCCCCCGAACGGTCCGAGGCAGTGACCGTGCCATCGACCAACTGGCCGGTGGCGTTGCGCGCGGTATATCGAAATTGGGGCATGGGTTTTACAGTGCTACGAACAGAAAGAGTGTTGGCAAGCCCGCAGGCGGGCGCCTCTTTGAACACCGCAAGTGGCAGAATGTTTGATCATAGGTCCTTGGTCTTATTGGCCCTCCCAGGTCCAGCGCCCAATAAATTCCTCAATTCCACCATGCCGCACGGGTCCCAAAAATAAATGTGCAAAAATTCATTTACCAGCTTCCGCAGCCGTTCCAGATTCCCCGTCGGGTGAAGACGTTCCCTTTCCAGTTACGCATGGGGTATGGATCTGAAAAGAACGGGTGCCTTGTAACATCCCGCTCCCGGTCCAGCACCACTTCCTCCCGTGGCCTCCGGGCGTCGTTCGGCGGGCTTTCCCTTTCTTCTCGCGTGCCAAGGATCCCCCGGCATCCGCCGGATTGAGACGCCTCCGGCTTCACGCCGGCCCAGCCTCAAAAACAGCCCAATCGTTCCAGCCATGAAGAGTGCCCTCACCCTCCAATGCGTCACGGTCTTCGCTGCCCTGATGCTTGTTCCCACCCTCCACGCCCAGAAATCGCCTCCCGAAGTGGCCGCCGCCGTCGATGAGGCCCAAGGCTATTTTGAAGAGGATCGCGCCCGCGAGGCCGTCGCCACCCTCGCCGACGCCGCCGCTCGCAATCCCAAGGAACGCCTGATCGGCGCCATGCTCTACGCCGCCGTCCGCGATCACATTTTTTACATCCCGCAAACCCTCCCCGTGAAACACAAGGGCCCGGTGCGAGTGCTCGCTTTCAGCCCGGACATCACCCTCCTTGCCAGCGGTTCCAGTTTTGGCGACGTCCACGTCTCGCCCACCGCTTCGCTCGATCCCGCTGCCGCCGATGCCCAGCGGATCACTATCAACAACGATGACGACGTCGTCGGTCTGCTCTTCACGCGCGATGGCAAGAAACTCGCGATCGTGACCAAAGGCGCTGGCGTCAAAGTATGGGACCTCGCCACCAGGAAACCCGTCTTCGAAGCCCCCAAGCCCGAGGACGGCGTCAGCACCGTGGCCACGAGCCGCGACGGAAAGATGCTGGCCGTCGGCAGCAATAACGGCACGATCCAAATCATCGACATCGGCACCTCGAAAGTCGTCGCGACTCTGAAACATCCCGCCGGCAAAGCGATTCACGCGCTCGCCTTTTCGCGCAGCGGCACCCGTCTCGCGGCCGCCGCCGAGAAGACCGTGCGCGCCTGGATCCTTCCCACCGGTGAGCAACTCGGACAGGATCTCCCCCAGACCGCCCCCGTCGCCGCGCTCGATTTTTCCTACGACGATCGCTACATCCTCGCCGCTGCGCAGGACGGGGTGATGAAACTCTGCGACCCCGATTCCGGCGAAGCCGTCATGCCCGCCATGCCCTGCGGCGTCGGCATCATCAAAGCCAGCATCAGCCCCGATGGCAGCATGATCGCCTCCATGCTGGAGGACGCCACCGTGCTCGTTTGGGACGCCTTCACCGGCCAGCGTTATCCCTTTACGCTGCAGGAAGACCCGCCCTTCACCGACTTCGCCTGGAGCGCCTCCGGCCTCCGCATCGTCACGGCTTCTTTCGCCGGCCACACTTCCATGTGGACGATGCAAAACGGCATCCGCCACGGCGAACAAATGCCTCACGGCAGCCCCGTGCTCACGGTCTCGCTCAGCTCCGATTCCAAATTGCTCGCCACCGGTTGCGAAGACGGCACCGCCCATCTCTGGCGCACGGACGGCGGCCTCCCGTTGCCCACCGTGCGCTCCCATGCCGCGCGCGCGCGCTCCGCTTTTTACAGTGTCGACGGCCAGCATCTCGTCACCGCCGGCGAGGATTTCACCGCGCTCCACTGGATCTCCGGCAAAGTCCGCCCTTTCGGCCCCGCGCTGAAGCACCCGGCCAAAGTCGTCTGCGCCACTTTCAATCAGGATGCCTCCCGCATCGTCAGCTGCGATGAAAGCGGCGCCGCGCATCTCTGGGACGCCGCCACCGGCCGCGAAGACGGCCCGCCCGTGAAGCACGACGGCCGCGCCAACTGGGTCGATTTCCACCCCGATGGCCAGAGCTTCGTCGTCGCCGCCGGGTCCGTCGCGACCATTTGGAAAATTGCCGATCGGACGAAGCCCGCCGCCGTCGTCACGCATCCCGATGCGCCGAAATCCGAAATCAAATGCGCCCGCTTCAGCCCCAACGGCAAATGGCTCGTCACCGCCTCCACCGATGGCACCGCGCGCATTTGGGACGCCATCACGCTGAAGCCCGCCGCCCCGCCCATCAGTCGCGGCGCCGCCGTGCTCTGCGTCCGCTTCAGCCCCGATAGCAGCCACCTCGTGGTCGCCGGCGAAGACGGCCAGGCCGCGGTCTTCGAATCCGGCACGTGGAAACCCGTCGGCACTCCCATCCTCATGCCCGGCCCCATTTTCTCCGCTGCGATCACCGAGGACAACCAATTCATCACCGTCTCCTCGCTCCTGCTCAACGCCGTCCAATTTTTCGACATCCAAACCGGGCACCCGCTCGGCAATGGCGTCCCCATCCCGTCCCAGGCCACGTGCCTCGACTACCACGTGAAAGACCACGTCGTCATCGTCGCGTGCGACGACGGCACCGTTCGCGCCGTCGGTTGTCCCTTCGTCGCCATGGACGTCCCGCCGTGGATGTGCACCTTCGCGGAAGAGCTCGTCGGCTTGAAGAAAACCGGGCCCGAAACTTTCGCGCACGTCGCTGGCACCCACGCCAAGCTCCAGGCCTATATCGTCGGCGATGTGCAAACCAGCGAGACTGATTTCCCGCGCCTCGCTCGCTGGAAGCTCACCACCGGCAACCAGCGCCACGGCATGCCCCGCTTTATCAGCACTCTCGCCGACAACATCGCGAATCGCGTGGACGAAAATAGCACCGACTCCCTGTTCGAATGCTACGACGCCGCCCCGGGCGACCCTCTCGTCCTCGCCGCGCTCAGCCTCTTCACCCCGAATCGCCGCCAGGGCGAATTTCTCGCCGACTTCGTCCTCGGCATGGACGGCCTGCCGCCGCTCGCCCGCGCCTATGCCGCCGCCACGCTCGTGGAAGCGGGCCGCAGCCAGGAGGCTTTGCGTGTCATCGGCCAGACGGTCGCCGACGCCCCCCGCGATCCGCGCGTCCTCCGCCGCGCCGCCAAGGTGCAGGCCCGCCTGGGCAACAAGGCTGCCGCCCGGGAATTCTTCGCCCAATCCCTCCAGCTCGAGCCCGGCGACGCCACCACCTACAAAACCTTCGGCTGGGCCCTCTACAATTTTCACGACCCCGCCGCCGCCGCTGCCCAATTCCGCGCCGCCCAGGATTTGGTCGGCGACATGAACGATGACCTCCTCGCCGGTCTCTGCCTTTGCTCCGCCGCGGAACATCGCGAGGCCGACGCCCGCGACGCCTATCTGAAACTTCTCCAAATCGATCCGGCCTGGGCCGAACAAGCGCACCTGGAGCGCCTCCGCGGCTGGACCACTCGGGAACTCGGCGAACTCGAACGCATTCGCCAACTCGCTGTTCAGAAAAAATAACCATGGAAATCAACACCCTCCGCCATGAACCCGTATCCAACTGTCAAATGGTCGTTTCACTTCCTCGTGCTGGCCGCCGCGTGCCTCGGCGCCTTCGGGGCCTTCAGCAATTCCAGCGCCCTCCATGCCGGGCCCATTGATCTCGGCACGCCCACCGCCCGCACGCCTTACGACGCCTATCTCCAGCCCATGTGGGATGTCCTCCGCAATCTCGCTGGCAACCAACCCGACGTCGGCGTGGTGGAAAAATTTGTCCAGCAGGGCCATTCCTTCCGCTATAGCTTTAACCACGACCAGCCCTACCGCCCGCAAACCCCGGCCGAGACCGAAGCCACCAAAAGCGGTGACTGCAAAGCCAAGTCGCTCTGGCTCGCCGCCAAGATGGACTGCCGCAAAGTCCGCTTCGTCATCGGCAAAGCCAAGCAAGTCTCCAACATGAGCCACGCCTGGCTCATCTGGGACAGCCCGCAAGGCTGGCTCATCCTCGACGCTACCCTCTACAGCCGTCCGCTGAGCCCGGAGCGCGTCTCCTCCGACAGCTTCATCCCCACCTACTCCTACGCCCCCGGCGGCAAATATTCCCACGCCATCGCCGCCGCCGCCGCCAGCAAATACGCCGATCATCTCTAAGGCCGATTGGGCTTATTCGGCCTATTGGGCCTATTGGGCCTATTTCATCTCGCGCGTGACGTTTCCCCGCCAAAACGTCATTGAAGGGCGCCGCTTCCAAACGATGTCCGCCACACCGTACGACGCCGAGTCCTTCCAAACCACCCGCTGGACCCGCGTCGGTCTCGCCAAGGAATCTTCCGAAGACGGCCGCCGCGCCCTCGCCGATCTCTGCGCTGCCTACTATGAACCCGTCGTCGTCTTTCTGCGCTGCGAGCTCCGCGACGCCGACGCCGCCCGCGACATGAGCCACGCCTTCTTCGAGCAAATGCTCGGCGGTGGCCGCATCCAATCCGCCGATCAATCCCGTGGCCGCTTCCGTTCCTATCTCCTCGGTGCCGTCAAACATTTCGCCGCCCACGAGCGCCAGTCCGCCGCCCGCCAAAAACGCGGCGGCGGCCTCGAACCGGCATCGCTCGACGAAGCGACCGCCACGCCCGACAACGGCCTCTCGCCCGACCAAGCCTTCGAGCGCCAGTGGGCCCTCACCGTCCTCGCCCGCGCCATGGATGCCCTCGAAACCGAATGCGCCACCGCCGGCCGCGCCAATTTCTTCAACGCCGTCAAACCCCTCCTCACCGGCGACGCCGACCACGGCGAACAGTCCACCATTGCCGAAACCTGCGGGATGAACGTCGCCGCCCTCCGCATGGCCGTCCACCGTCTGCGCCGCCGCCTCCGCGACTTCGTCAAAACCGAAATCGCCGGCACCCTCGAAGACCCCGCCATGGTCCAGGAAGAAATGGAAGCCCTCTTCGCCGCCCTCGGCGGCTAAACAAAGGTAGGGACGGCGCGCCGCCGCCGTCCCACTTCTTTGCATTGGCTCTGTCAGCTTTCAGTCTGCTGGCAGTGTTATGTCATCCAGAAGCTGCATCGGCGGCCGGAGGGTGCGGGCTCGCGGATGATTTTGTCCCGGATGATTTTGTCAAAAATCCCAGCTATCGAAAACCCAATCCGTCCCCGCTCCCACGCAATCTGTAGGCCAAAGTCTATAGACGTGCCCCCGTGAATAAGCCCATTCCAGACGATTTTGCCAAAACCAGCGAACCCTCCCACCACCGGGAGTCCCAAATCCTAAATCTTAATTCCTAAGTCCTAAATTCCCTCATTCCCCCGTTACGTTTTCCATGCCACACGTCAGGACCCTCCGATGAGCGAAGTTTCGGCCAACTCGAAATGCTGCCCGCAATGCGGTGCCGCGCTGCCGGATAAGCCGGGCAGCCTCTGCCCGCGCTGCCTCATGGCCCATCTCGTCCAGCCCACGCAGGTCGACGGCTCCGCCGCCCAGCAACCCTTCACGCCCGGCGAACTCGCCCCGCTCTTTCCACACCTTGAGATCCTCGAATGCCTCGGCCGCGGCGGCATGGGCGTCGTTTACAAGGCGCGCCAAAAATCGCTCAACCGCTTCGTCGCCCTCAAGCTCCTCGCCCCCGAGCGCGCCGGCGACGCCGATTTCGCCGCTCGCTTCGCCCGCGAAGCCCAGGCCCTCGCCGCGCTGAATCATCCGCACATCGTCGCGGTCTACGATTTCGGCCAGGCCGGCGGCTTTTATTTTCTCCTCATGGAATTCGTCGATGGGGTGAACCTCCGCCAGCTCCTGCGCACGCGCCGTCTCACGCCCAAGGAGGCCCTCAGCATCGTCCCGCCCGTGTGCGATGCGCTCCAGTGCGCGCACGAGCGCGGCATCGTCCATCGCGACATCAAGCCCGAGAACCTCCTGCTCGACCGTGCCGGCACCGTGAAGATCGCGGACTTCGGCATCGCGAAAATGCTGGGAGAGGGGGTGGATGGGCCTTCGGAGGAGGCGTCTCGTCCATCCCCTCCATCCCTGCGCACCGTCAGCGCCGGCACGCCCGCCTACGCCGCGCCCGAGCAGCAGAGCGGCGCCGCCGACCATCGCGCCGACATCTATTCGCTCGGTGTCGTCCTCTACGAAATGCTCACCGGCGAGCGTCCGAAAGATCGCTTCGAACCGCCGTCGCGCCGCGTGCAGATCGATGTGCGCATCGATGAAATCGTCCTGCGCGCCCTCGAGACCTCGCCCGAACTCCGCTTCGCCACCATCGCCGACTTTCGCACCCAGGTGAATGTCGTCCGCTCCTCGCTCGTCCCCAAGTCCCGCTGGACGCCATCTCCTGGGCAGTGGGCCGCGCTCATCGCTGCCGGCTTTATGCTGGTGGCGGGCGCGGCCTACACCATCAGTCAGAGTCGTTCCCCCAAACGCGCGGACGCCGATCCCGCCAATATCCCGGCCGCTCCGATTCCGGTCAGCCAGCCGCATCTCATGACCTTGCCCGAAGCCGTCGCGGAATTCGAAACCGAGTACGGCGAGATGCTGAGGGAAGAGCGTGCTCTCGCTATCGCGCGGGGCCCCGTCTCGCTCGACGATTTCGCCAATCACACGCTGCGCCTCCGCGAAAAACAGGCCCGCGTCGCCGAACTCGAGCGCCTCATCCTCACCCTTTCCAGACCATTGCCCGTCAATAGCCCGTCCACGCCACGCAGATGAAAACACACACCGCCACCTTCACCGCGCTCCTCCTCACCACCGCCGTCCAACTCGCCCTGGCCCAAGGCCCGGCCGCTGCCCCTCCTGCTGGTATTCCGCCCATCGTCGGAGCGGGCGCCCCTCTGCCACCGACCGCGCCCCCGGCTGGCATCGCTCCTCCCGTGCTCAACTATTATGCTGTTCCTGGGACGGCAGCCCCGCGAGTAGTGGGTACGGGTACGGGTACCGCCGCCGGCGGAATCGGAGTTGCACCGGGCGCGGGGAATGCGACCTACTTTGTCCCCGCGACCCCGCCGCCTCCGGCTGCCGGGGGCCCTCCCGCCGCCGCCAATATCGGCGGCGGTGTCATCGGTTTGTCCGCGTTGCCGCCGCTCCCGGCACCGGTTCCCGTCGCACCAACTTCCGTTCAAGTCCCCGGCACGCCGGGAAACTTCGGAGTCGGAGCGGCGCCTGAAACCGCGGCCCCCGGTGGCGGACTCTTTTTGCATCACGTGGTCCGGAGCGCCGGGAGTGACGAGCCGTCGGCCTTTGCCGCCTCCTCCGCGCCCATGCCTCGCAACGGGCAGGAGATCATTCGCGAAGCCAAGCTCCGCGTCCTGCAGCGGCACTACGAGGAAACGCTGAACCAAATGATCCAATTGGAAAAAGACGCGCTGTCCGCTTCGCCGGAAGACCGCGAGAAGATGGAAGCCACCGCCCAGGCGATGCAGGCCTTCCTCTCCAAACTGGAAGCCGAGTTGGTCCCGCTTGCCGACCGCCCCAAGGGCGCCCGCACCACTCCTGCCATTCTCGACCCCACTCCGCGTCCCGGCACTAGTTCCAGTGCCGAGACCCAGCCCTCTGCACCACGGGGAGAAGGAAACGGAGCGCCCACGCCTTTGCCCGGCACTGCCACGCCAGTCGATCCCGGAGCTTTTCCGCCTCCGTCGACTAATCCGCCTTCGGCCACGCCCGCCCCGAGGGGAAATGGCCAATCCTCGGCCGCTCCCCGCATCGACCAAGATTACGCCCGGAAAGACGTCGAAAGAGAGCGCCTCCGAGCCCGCGAGGAGCTCGATCGCCAATTCGAGCGCGCTCGCAGCGAAAGGCAGGACCTCCGCCTGGACGTCCCTGAACGCCCTGCGCTCCCAGGCATCACTCCTCCCGCGCTCACCCCGCCGAAAATCGAGCTCCCGAGGATCGAGCCTCCCAAAATCGACCGCGACCGCTCTGCCACGCTCGATGTCCCCGCCGTCTTGGATACTCCCCAGCCCAAGCCCGTTCCTGGCACCTCAGGCTCTTCCGATGCCACCAGCGGCGCTCCGAGGCCCGGAAGTTTTTCGCGCCCTCCATCCACCACGCTCCCGGCAACCCCCGGTCCCCGGCAAAGTGTCCCATCCTCCGCCCTCCCGGGCGACGGAGGGAACACCAAAAACGATTCGGAAAAGTACCGCGCCCTGTTCCGTCGCGTCTTCGAGCGCGAACTCGATCGCGCGTTGGCTCAGAAATCGCCGGCCGCCGATCCCCACACGACCCCGGCACAGAGACTCGATTCCACGCCGCTGCTCGTCGCGCCTAAGATCGAGATCCCGAAAATCGAGCTCCCGAGGATCGAGCTCCCCAGAATCGAGCCTCTCAAAGCCGACCCCTTCCCGGTCGCCCCGCCGAAGGTCGAACCCTTGCGGGAACTTCCGCCCCAGTTGGATCCGCCGAAGCCCCCGGTGACTTCTCAAACCGCTCCGGCCGCGACTGACGCTTCCAGCGACCTCGCCAAAATGGCTTATGAAGAATACCTCCGCGCGGCTCGCGAGAGGGTGGACCGTGCGGTGCAGCTCTACCAAGCCGGCGGCTCCTCGCCACAAGACTTTGTCGCCGCCCGCCGCCTCCTTGCCGCCGCGCAAGCCAACTCGGTGAAAGTCGCCGAAGCCAGTCTCGCTGAAGCTAAGCAGACATTCGATGCTGTCTTTCGCGAACACTATAGTAAGCCCTCCCAAACGGTTAGCCCTCAACTCGAGGCCGCCGCCCGGCGCGTCATCCAAGCCACCGCCGAACTCAAGGCGGTTAACGCCGGGCTCACCACCGCCCAGACCGGTCTGCTCAAGGTCTCCGATGAGCAGAAGAACCAGAGCCAGCCCTATACCGGCGCGATCCTGGAGCAGGGCACCCGCGGTCGCGTGCTCGCCGTCAACAGCCGCTGGGCCTTCGCGGTCATCAACATCGGCGGCCAGCAAGGTGCCGCCGTCAAAAAGGCTCTGGTGGTCCGCCGCAATGGCCAGGCCATCGGCAAAATCCGCATCTCGAGTGTCGAGCCGAACCAATCCATCGCCGACATCGTCCCAGATTCCTTCATCCGCGACACCTCCGTGCAGCCGGGCGACGAGGTAATCTTCGCGGGCGACGAAAAAGTGGAAGCCGCCCCCAATACCGGCGCCGCCAGTGGCCGAATCGGCATGTAAGCCCAAATCACGCGCCGCCAAACCGCGTAGCTGCGACCGGCAGCTCGCAGAGAGAATGGTCCCGCGCAGCGCCTCCCAGGGTCCCGAACGCGGCGCAGCCTTTGGACTGTGGCGGCCATGACGCCGCTTTCGGAAGGGACTGCGGGCGGGAGATACGCTCGAAATTCACCGTGGGCGTGCGAAATGCAAAGTAGCAAAGGTAGGGGCGGCACGCCGCTGCCGCCCCTGATCTTTGGGAGGGAATGGGGGAGGGGAAACCACCATGAGCTCTATCTCCACCCTGCGCCTCCTCAAACACCCAGCCCATCTGCCGCTGGGGGAGGGACATTGAAGCCACGTAGCCGCGACCGGAAGGTCGCGGACCTAAGATGGTAATGCGGAAGCGCTGAGCAACCCCGAGCATGGCGCAGCCTTTGGACTGCGGCGGCCATGACGCCGCTTTCGGAAGGGACTGCGGGCAGGGAATGCATCCGGGAATTCACGAAAATTCCATCTCTCTCGCGAACTCGTTCCGATGCCCCGTAGCCGCGACCGGGAGGTCGCGGAGAACGGCGAGCGATAACCGCAACAAAACGCCCCAATCGCCTTGCCCCTCCACTCTCCGAATGGTATAAAACCAAAGCTTCGCAGGACCTTTCACCCCAATGAAAATTCGAAGCCCTCAAAACATTAATCGTGGTCCAGGCAGCGGTTCGAGATCCACTCCATATTCCCGCCTTCCGCTTGCAAAAGCAAGGCCGGACAAAGTCCCCGCCGGCCTCCAAAAAAATTTCGAAAAATAAGCAGCAAAAAGCAGCATCTACCTCAGAAACTTCATCGCCCCCGCCAATTTCATCTCAAACCCTACCCCCCCCGCCACTCATATCGCCACCTATTGGCTACAGCCGCGTCACGGTTTCATGCAAATTGAGGATCACCCGCGCCACACTCGTATACGCCGCCAGCTCCGCCGCCGGTACCTCCTTGGGCACCGCCGAGATCCCCACCTTCTCCAGCGCCTCCGCCTCCGTCTTCTCCCCCTGAAACTCCCCTAGATGCTTCTCGAACAACGCCAGCAGCGTACCCTTCTCCGCATCCTTCGGCACCCGCCCTGTCGCCACCTGCCACGCCCAGGCGATGCGCGACTCCGGACTAGCCCCACCTTCCTTCACCATCCGCTCGGCAAGATTCCGCGCCGCTTCCACAAATTCCGGATCATTCAACAACACCAGCGACTGCTGCGGAATGTTCGAACGCGTGCGATCCGCCGCGCACTCTTCGCGCGTCGGGGCATCAAAGGCGAGCATGGCGGGGTGCACGTAACTGCGCTGCCACCACGTGTAGAGCCCGCGCCGCCATTGGTCGGGGCCCTGCTCGTTTTGCCATTCGCGCGTGGGAAAGTTCAGGTTCTCCCAATAGCCCGCGGGCTGGTAGGGCTTCACGCTTGGACCCCCGATGTGGTTGGTCAGCAGCCCGGAGATGGCCAGCGCGTTGTCGCGCACAAACTCTGCGTCGAGCCGCCAGCGGCCCTGGCGCGCAAACTCGCGGTTCAGCGGGTCGCGCGCGAGCAGTTCGGGCGATGCGTTGCTCGACATGCGGTACGCGCCGCTCGTGACGATCACGCGCACCATTCCCTTCACGTCCCAGTAACGGTCCATGAAATCAACCGCCAGCCAGTCGAGCAGCGGTTGCATCGCGGGCAGTTCGCTTTGCGTGCCCATGTCTTCCAGCGTCTTGCTGATGCCGCCGCCGAAGAACTGTTTCCACAGCCGGTTCACAAACACCCGCGCCGTGAGCGGATTCTCGCGGCTCACCAACCAATGTGCGAGGTCCAGCCGCGTGAGGCGCTGCGGCTTGCCATCGGCGCCCACGTGAGGCTGCGGCCCGCCGGGGAGAAAATGCGGCGTGGCCGGCTCCACCACGTCGCCCTTGTCATTCATCCAATCGCCCCGCGGCAAAATGCGCACGGTGCGCGGCGCGCCATTCGCTTCGCTGACGAGGCAGCGGGGAATGGTCTTTTCAAAATCGGCGCGGTCCTTTTCGAGATTCGCGATTTGGTCGCGCAGCGGCTTCAGCTCTGGCGCGATGCTGCGGAAATGCACAGTGATTTTTTCCTTCTGCGCCGCCGTGCGTTTTTCCGGCTCCACTTGCAGCGCCGCGAAGACTTCGGCGGGCATCGCCGCGTTCGGCGCGCGAATGGGCTTCGGCGCGACCGTGGCCGACAGCCGGAATTTCCCGATGGTGTGATTGTCCCCGTAGATCTGCCGCATCGCCACGGTGGCGTCCCCCGCCTTCTCGAGCGGTTTTTCGAACTCGAAGTAAGCCGAGGCCTCGCGGCCGGTGTTGCCGAGAATGCCCCAGCCTTTCTTTGGCGCATCCGTCTTGCCGTCGATGGCCAGCTTCGCCGGAAAATCTTTCTGCTCAAAGGTCGCGGTGGCGCCGGAAAGCTTCCGCTTCTTGCCTCCCACCTCGACGGTGAATTCGTTCAGCACAAAGTTGCCATTGTGCGCGCGGCCCGGGCCTTTCTCCGGCAGCGTGTCGCTCGGCAGCACATCGAGCTTCAGTCCCGTGGCGCCTTCGGGCAGCGACACCGTGAGCTTGTAAGTGTCGCTCGCCGCATTGCCCGCGACTTCCACTTTCAGCGTGTTGTTGTCGCGCAAAACAATCTGGCTGCCGTGATCGCTGGCCATCTGTGTGGGCCGCAACTCGCTCCAGGCGACGTCCGGCGCGCCATGGACGTTCTCCTTCTCCCACTCCACCTGTGCCGCATCGAGTTTCGCCTCGGGCGCATTCAATTGCCTCTTCAGCACGACGAGCGACTCGTCCATGTCCTTGAGCTTCGTGTCCTGTTCGGGGGAGGGGATAAACATGCCTTCCTCGCGCCGGCCGATGGACGCCTCCTTGATGTCGGCAAAAAAGGCACCGAGACTGTAGAAATCGCGCGTGGTAACGGGATCGTATTTGTGGTCGTGGCATTCGCAGCACATGAAGGTCTGCGCCAGCCAGGTGGTGCCGATGCTCTTCACGCGATCGGTCACGTGCTTGGCCTCGTATTGCTTGGGCTGCGCGCCGCCTTCCTCGGTGGTCAGGATGAGCCGGTTGTAGCCGCTCGCCACGCGCGTTTGCGGCGAGGCATCCGGCAGCAAATCTCCCGCCAGTTGCTCGATGGTGAAACGGTCGAACGGCTTGTTCTCGTTGAAGGAGCGGATGACGTAGTCGCGATACGGCCAGACATTGCGCGGGTTGTCGGAGTGGTAGCCGATGCTGTCGGCATACCGCACCAGATCGAGCCACCACACCGCCATGCGCTCGCCGAAATGCGACGAAGCCAGCAGCCGCTCCACGAGCTTTTCGTACGCGTCCGGCGCCGCATCTTCGATGAATGCCGCCATCTCCTCCGAGCTCGGTGGCAGCCCGGTGAGATCGAGAAACAGCCGCCGACACAGCGTCGCGCGGTCCGCCTCCTTCGCGTGCTGCACGCCCATTTCGCGGTAACGCGCGAGCAGAAACGCATCGATCGCATTGCGCGAAAATCCCGCTTCATTCTCCGCCGGCACCGCCGCTTTCACCGGCGCGATGTAGGCCCAGTGCGGCTGATATTCCGCGCCCTGCTCGATCCACTTTTTCAGCACCGCCTTCTCGCGATCCCGGAGCTGCCGATGCTCCTTCAGCGGCGGCATGACGTCATCTTCGTCCGTCGTGGTGATGCGCCGCCACAGCTCGCTCTCCGCCAGCTTTCCCGGCACAATCGCGCGCGCCCCATCATTCTCCGCCAGCGCCGCCTCCCGTACATCCAGCCGCAAATCCGCCTTCCGCGTATTCTTGTCGAACCCATGGCAGCGAAAGCAATTGTCCGCCAGAATCGGCCGCACGTCGCGGTTGTACGTCGGGTGCTCCGGCGTGGAGGCGGCATCTTTGCCGCTGGTCTCCGCGTGGGCGGACCAGAGAGCGGACGAACTAAGAATGGTGGCGAGGAAAACGCGGCGCATGGATACCTTACCGATATAAGCTGGGAAAAGGCGGCCGTGTTAGCTCGCACGTTTTGCGGTGCGGCGATAGGGAAAAGCGCGTCCCAGGACCGCGACGCGGACCGGCGGCAGGAAGGTGTCGCTTTTCCTTACGGCCAGCCCCTTGCGGGCTCGCGATTTGCGACTGATGAAAACGCTGTTTCTCTTCATTGGTCTGGTCTTCGCACTCGGTCTCGGCGCCTGCGCGCATCACGAGGAGGCGCAGAGTTCCACCTATCAACACTCCACCACCACCCGCGGCTACTCGAAGTAATTCGCGTCGCGGAGCGACCGGGCTCACCGCCCGTCGCTTTCGTTTCGACACGGGGGAGGGGAGGCGGCCATGCTCGGTGCATGCGTATCGTCCTGATCTTCGCTCTCGCTGCAGCCAGCCTCCACGCCCAGGAAAGTCTGCGCCTGGATCTCGGCGGCGGCCAGTCGATGGAACTGGTCCGCATCCAGCCCGGATCCTTTACGCAGGGTTCGCCTGCGGCGGAAGCGGGGCGGGCCGCCGACGAGAATGAGCACGCCGTGACGCTGTCGCAGGCGTACTTCATCGGGAAGTATCCGGTCACACGCGGGCAATTCGCGCGCTTCGCGGAGGCGGCCAATTTTCGCACCGAGGCCGAGCGCGGCCCCTCGGGCGGATTCGGCTGGGAGAGTGGCAAACTGGTCCAGAAGCACGAGTACACCTGGCGAAACCCGGGCTTTGCCCAGACGGAGGATCATCCGGTGGTTCTCGTGACTTACGCGGATGCGACCGCATTTTGCACGTGGGCGTCGCAACAAACCGGCTGGCAGGTGACGCTGCCGAGCGAGGCCCAATGGGAATTCGCGGCCCGCGGCGGAGGGCAGGCCGGTGAGGGATGGAATGCCACCAATTCCCCGGGCGGAACGCAGCCCGTGGGAAAAAAGCCGGCCAACGGCTTTGGCCTGCATGACATGCTCGGCAACGCGTGGGAGTGGTGCGAAGACTGGTACGCGCCGTAC
>FTCB01000109.1_pt1 | contig 15769 bp, 11 predicted proteins | sample 1639431 | NCBI WGS metagenome assembly FTCB01 (sample SAMEA3914864, study PRJEB12502) | metagenome | biome: forest; material: soil | place: USA | collected 2012-03-12 | depth 0.3 m
AATGGAAAGAAGTAGCGGTGTTCAGGCTTGTGCGTGATCGAAACAACAAATGCGATTTTTCGTCCGCGCCATCTCTGCAATGGGGCGACGCGGTTTTCTTTTGTCAGACGGACGAAAATTTTTCGCGCGAGAAATAGGCCTCCGGACCGCGCCGCGCCTCTCCGGTTAAAGCGTCGAAATGTTTTTGTTCCGCACTGGAAACCGGGGCGCTTCTGCGCCATGGTAGGGGCAAGCATGAAACGCGTCTTCGGACTTGAAACGGAATATGGCATCACGGTCGATGGCATGCCCGATGTGGATGTGGTGCGGGAGAGTATCGCGATCGTGAGATGTTACACCGAGCACGGTGCCCACATGAAGTGGGACTACGAAAGCGAGGACCCGCATCAGGATGCGCGCGGGTTCCGCGCCGAAGAGCTGTTGCAGGACACCGACGAGGCCTCGTACTACGAATTGGACAAGTACCGGAACCTGACGTTCGCGGAGATCAAGAGCGACCTCGTGCTCTCGAACGGCGCGCGCTTTTACAACGATCACGCGCACCCGGAATACTCCACGCCGGAATGCGCCACCCTGCGCGACCTCGTGGCGCAGGACAAAGCCGGCGAGCGCGTGCTCGAAGAGTGCATGAAGCGCCGCAACGCGAAACTGCCCGCGGGGCAATCGTGCCGGCTTTACAAAAACAACACCGACTTCCAGGGCCACAGCTATGGCTGCCACGACAACTTCCTGATGCGGCGTGATGTGCCGTGGGACAGCATCGTCCGCGACATCGTGCCCTTCCTGGCCACGCGACAGATTTTCGCCGGCGCGGGCAAAATGGGCATCGAGGGCGAGGACGAGCGCGGCAGCACCGGCGTCTACCAACTCGCGCAGCGCAGCGATTTCATGGAGGTGCTCACGAGCATCGATACGATGAACCGGCGCCCCATCGTGAACACGCGCGACGAGCCCCACGCGGACACCGGCCTCTACCGGCGCTTCCACGTGATCGTGGGCGATGCGAATATGTCGGAATGGGCCACGGCCATGAAGATTGGCACCGCCGCGCTGTGCCTCGAGTTGATCGAAAAAGGCTGCGCCCCGCGCGTGGCGCTGGCGGAGCCCGTGAATGCCATGCGGCACATCAGCCGCGATGCGACTTGGAAATGGGTCGTGCCGCGCGATGACGGGAGCACGGCGTCGGCCATAGATATCCAGAGCGAATGGCTCGCCGCGGCGCTTGCCCATTGCGATCGCTCGGAGGACGCCTCGTGGGTGCTGGCGGAGTGGGAGCAGGTGCTGGCCGATCTGGCGAAAGATCCCATGAGCACGCGCGACCGTTGCGACTGGGCGGCCAAGCGCTTTTTGCTGGAAACATTCCGCGACGCCGAAGGCGTGTCGTGGTCCGACCCGTGGCTGCAATCGCTCGACCTCGCGTATCACGACGTCTCGCTCGAGCGCGGGCTGTACTATGAGCTTGCGCGCGAGGGGCAGATGCGCCGCGTGGTAACGGAGGAAGAAGTGCGGCAAGCCATCTATTTTCCGCCGGAAGGCACCCGTGCGTATTTCCGTGGCCGCGCCGTGGCCAAATTCCACCGCGAGATCGCCAGCCTGCAATGGGATGCGATCCATTTCGGTGACGAAGGCAAATCGTTCACCGTGGAATTCCCCCACCCCGCCTTCAACGACCGCCTGGACATGGCCAACGAGCGCATCCGCAAAGCGAAATCGGTCTCCGATCTACGAGGATAGGCCCATAGGCCTTATAGGGCCTATGAGGCCTATTTTTCCGGAAACAACCGCGCGTGCTCGTCGAGGAGATAGCGATCCGTCATCCCCGAAATGTAGTCGCACACCGTGCGATGCAGCCCATCGGCCTCGATGCGGCGCGAGGTCGTGCGCCCCAGCAACTCGGGCTCCTTGAGATACGCCCCGAAAACATCGCGCAACCGCTCGCACGCGCGCTGATTCACCCCGGCCACCTCCGGATGATAGTAGAGGTTCTTGTACAAAAATCGCCGCAATTGCTGGTTCTGTTTCAGCAACGTCTCGCTGTAGGCGATGAGCGGACGCGGATGCCGGCGGACTTCATCGGCTGAACGCACCCCGGCCGCCTCGATGAGCTCCGTGCTCGTGCGCACGACGTCCGCGACCTGCCGGTCGATGATACACCGAATCACATACGCGCGAAATTCACGGCCTTTGAGGCTCGGAAAATGGTGGCGCACCTCCTCCGCATTCTCCTGCCAGATTTCGAGCTCGGCGAGCTGTTCGGGATCGAGCAGCGCGAAATCCAGGCCGTCGTCGAGGTCATGGCTGTAGTAAGTGATCTCGTCGGCGAGATTCGCGAGCTGTGCTTCGAGACTCGGTTGCGGATGCGCCCCGGAGCCGGTGGCATCCTGGTAAAAGCGCGCATGCTTTTGGAGGCCTTCGCGCACTTCATAGCTCAGATTGATGCCCGGGAAATTCGGGTAGCGGACCTCGACGACGTCCACGATGCGCAGGCTCTGATCATTGTGATCGAACCCGCCATGCTCGCGCATGAGTTCATCGAGTGTCTCCTCGCCGCTGTGGCCGAAAGGCGGATGTCCCAGGTCATGCGCGAGCGCAATCGCTTCCGCGAGGTCCTCGTTCAGCCCGAGCGATCGCGCGATGCCGCGTGAAATATTGGCCACTTCAAAAGTATGCGTGAGCCGCGTGCGCAAATGATCGCCCGTGCCGTTCAAGAAAACCTGTGTCTTATATTCGAGCCGGCGAAAGGCGCGGCAGTGGATGATGCGCGCCCGGTCGCGCTCGTATTCCGTGCGCTGCGGATGCGGTGGCTCGCGGTGCTCGCGCCCGGCGGAGTCGCCGGACTTCTGCGCCCACGGCGCCAGCACGCTCCGTTCGATTTCCTCAAGTTGCAGGCGGGTGCGGCTCATTCTTTGGGGCCGCGCTCCTTCTCAACCAAATCCCGTTCGATTTTGCGGCGGGCCGCGCGGTGAATGGCCCGCAGCACGAGGATGTCCATCACGGCGAGCAACATCCCGGTCAGCGTGAGCCAGGTGCACACGAGCCAGTAGCCGATCGCCGTCCAGGGGTTCTCCCGCATCCATTGGTTGCTCATGAACACGGTGCCCGCAAACAGCATCGCCATGGCCACCAGCATCACCCAAAACATCATTTTCCGGCGTAATGCCTGGTCGCGGATAATGCCCTTGGTGAGGAGAAGGATGGCCTTGAACACGGGACACAATCGCGCCCGAGTGGCGGCCAATGTCAAATTTCAAATCGCGGAACAGTCGCGTCCCTTCGCTGGGGAACCTCTACTCCGGTGGCGGACTCAGTCGCAAATCGATGACCCCGCCCTCCTCTTCCCCGGGAAAATATCCCCAGGCGCGTTTGGTTTTCGAAAGGTACAAGCCGGCGCCGATAATCGGGTCCCCGGTGGCAAAACGCAGTTTGACCGCATAGGTGCCGTAGGGTTTGGGCACCCACTGCATCACGGACCCTGCGAGAGACGGTCGATTGGCGGTGACGGTGACGGAGTTTGTCTCTGCCGGCATGCCGCCACCTCGCAATTCCAGGACTGCCGGCCCGGCCATCGCCTGAGGTGTGAAGACGGATCCGTTCGCCTGCAAAACCGTTTCAATTCCGCTGCGGTAGGGATAGGGAGCGCTCAAGCTCTGAGGCGGTTTATTCCAAATGAATTCACCCGTGACGTCGGAAAGCGGAAGCGAAGCTCGCAGAAGTTCTCCGGCCACCAAGCCCCGCGCCGCGGTCCCGGTGTTCTGGGCGAAATAAAGTGGGATGGTTTTAATATCCGTGAGGAAGGAGCCGACCGTGAAAGGGCAGCCGTCGGGCAGCCGGCCCGAGACGATGATGGTCGCGTTGCGGCGCAATCGGATAATCATGAAACCACCGCCGGTGATCGGAGACGGCGTGGAGGCCGCCGTGCTTTCGGTCCCTTCGGAGGCCGGCGGTGGAAGGAAGTTTCCGATGTTCGTGAGGGCAATGTGGTGCAATTCAGCTGGAGTCGCCACCGGGCAGGTCCGTAGCGCTCCGGTGATGTCTCCCATCACGGCGCCGACCGTGCCATCCGTTTTCCGGGTAAGAACCAGGACGCCGAGAGTAGTGCGGATTTTTCCGCCCTGCCGGCCAAACGCAAAACGCCCGGCCACCCGGCGCGTCCCCATGACCAGTTCCAGCGAGGCGATGCCGCGCCGGGTATCGAACATCTTCACCCGCCCGGCAAGGGTGCCATCGGGCTGGTAAAGAAATCCGGTGAAGCGCCGGGAACTGAGGAGCGGCGTAAGACGCTGCACCGTCACCGTGGCGGTGGACGAATTCGTGCCATCGGTGACTTGATAGGTAAATGAAGCACCGACGTCCGTGCCGATCACGAGCCGCCGCCCTTGGATGGTCACCGCCGGATCGCTCACTGAGGAGATGGTCAGCGCATCCCCATCGGGGTCCGTGTCATTTGCCAGCGGATAGAGAGACACCGTGGAATTGGTAAGAAAAACCGTGTCATCCACCACTTGCGGTGATGCGCCCTGCCCCAGAGCGGTGCCGGTGAGGAAGGTCAGGAGCGCAATGCCGATTCGCCAGAGGTTATTTGATTTCATACGGATCGTTTTCGCCGCTTCTCCAGCGGGCCGAGGCACTTCGGAATGCCCCGCCCGCTTGGCGTGAGATGTGGCTTGCTACGTTCTGGAATCGTGCGAACCGCCACTCATGGCCGCTTGGCTGCCTGCCTTGTTACCCCACGGAGTCGTCTTATAAACAAACGGCCTAAGCTGGCGCGACTGCGGATGTTCTGTATCTTCCGCGCCCTTCGACATGAAAAGCAGTCTCCTTGTTACCGCCTTCACCCTTCTTACCGGCTCCATTTTTGCCGCCGGGGAGCCTGTAGGCCACGGGGATGGCAAGACCGAGGCCGGTGCCAAGGATGCCACCAATGCGATCAAGGCGTTCAAGCACGATGCCGGCTTGAAAGTAGAGGTCTGGGCCAATGAACCGCTGCTGGCGAATCCCGTCGCTTTTTACCCGGACGAGCGGGGCCGCTGGTATATTTCCGAGAGCTATCGCCAGGAAGGACGCAGCGAAAACGGCAAGCCGCTCATCGGCGGCGTGGTGGACAATCGCGGCCACATGAACTGGCTCGATGACGATATCGCCTCCCGCACGATCGATGACCGGCTGGCGATGATGCACAAGTTCTATCCGGATCCGAAAAAGTTTAAGGACGCGTTTGAAACGCAGGAGGAACGCATCGTCTTGCTGGAAGACACCAAAGGCGCCGGTCATGCCGACAAAAGCACGGTGTTTGCCGATGGCTTCCGCGATGCGCTCGATGGCACGGCCGCCGGCATCTTGGTCCGGGGCAAGGAGGTTTGGTGGACGAACATTCCCAATCTTTGGCGCCTTACCGACAGCAATGGCGACGGCAAGGCCGAGGAAAAAGAGAAGTTGCTCACGGGCTTCGGCGTGAAGTTCGCCTTCCGCGGCCATGACATGCATGGCCTGCGCTTCGGCCCGGACGGCAAACTCTACTTTTCCATCGGCGATCGCTCCATCAACGTGAAAAGCAAGGAAGGCCGCCAGTGGGAAGTCAGCGACACCGGCAGCATCATGCGCTGCAATCCCGATGGCACGGAGTTCGAAGTCTTCGCCACCGGCGTGCGCAACCCGCAGGAGCTGGCCTTCGATGAATGGGGCAATCTTTTCACCGGCGACAACAATTCCGATAGCGGCGACAAGGCGCGTTTCGTGCAGCTCGTGGAAGGCGGCGACTGCGGCTGGCGGATGAGCTTTCAGTACCTCGAGGATCGGGGGCCGTGGAATCGCGAGCTGCTCTGGGACGAAAAGGAAGGACCGAAAGCGCGCTACATCATCCCGCCGATCGCCAATATCAGCAATGGCCCGAGCGGCCTCACTTACAATCCCGGCACGGGACTCTCGACGAAGTATGCCCACCACTTTTTCCTGAGCGATTTCCGCGGCGGCGCCAGCGCCAGCGTGGTGCACGAGATTGCGCTGGAGCCGTCCGGCGCGTGGCATCGCGTGAAAGACCGGCGCGATTTCGTGAAAGGCATCCTCACCACCGACGTGGAGTTTGGTCCCGATGGCGGCCTCTACGTGCTCGACTGGGTGGAAAGCTGGAGCGGCGTGAACAAAGGCCGCATCTACAAATTCAGCGCGCCCGACGCCGATGCCGCCAAGCAAGCCGAGGTGAAGAAACTCATCGCCGAGGGCATGGGCGGACGCAACGAAGCGGAGCTGGGCAAGCTGCTCGGTCACGACGATCAGCGCATCCGGCAGGCCGCGCAATTCGAACTTGCGACGCGCGGAGCACTGGCGCCGCTCACCGAAGCGGCGCAGAAAGGCGCCAATACACTCGCCCGGGTGCACGGCGTGTGGGGCCTCGGCCAGCTTGGCAGCAAGCAACCCGCCGCCCTGGCCACGGCTGCGGCGCTGCTGGGCGATCCCGATCAGGAAGTGCGGGCGCAAGCCGCGCGCGTCTTGGGTGATCATCGTTTTAGCGGCGCCAATGACAAGCTGACCGCCATGCTGAAGGACGGCTACGCGCGGGCCCGTTTCTATGCGGCCATCGCGCTGGGCAAAGCGGCGCACAAAGGCGCCGTGGAGCCGCTCTTCACCATGCTCGCGGAAAATGCCGATCACGATCCCATCCTCCGCCACGGCGCCGTGATGGGCCTCACGGGTTGCGCCGACCCCGAGCAGCTCCGCGCCAAATCGGCGGACGGCAACGCCGCTGTGCGGGCGGGCGCGCTGCTCGCGTTGCGCCGGCAAAAGAATCCGGACGTCGCGGTCTTTCTGAATGACAGCGACCAGACGATCGTGCTGGAGGCCGCGCGCGCGATTTACGATGTGCCGATTCCCGACGCCATGCCGTCGCTCGCCAGCCTCGTCCGCGAAAAGCGTGTAAAGGATCGCAACGTGTTGCTGCGCGCCGTCAATGCCAACTACCGGCTCGGACAGGCCGGCAACGCCGGCGCTCTCGCCGCCTGCGCCGCGGATCCGCAGGCCAATGAAAGCGCCCGCCGCCAGGCTCTTTCCGCGCTCGCCGTCTGGGCCAATCCCAATCCGAAAGATCGCCTCACTTACCAATGGCGTCCCCTCCCCAAGCGCGGGCCTGAGGACGCCCTCGCGGCTCTGACGCCCGTGCTCGCAGGCATTTTGCAAAACTCTCCGGCGAGCGTGCAGGAGGCCGCTGCCGATGCTGCCGCCGCCCTCCGGGTTCCCGGCATGGATGACGCCCTCACGGGTGTCGTCGCGAATGAAAAATCCTCGAAGGACGCTCGCGGCAACGCGCTGAATGCGCTGGTCCGGCTCGGTTCGCCCAAACTCGCCGAGGCGGCCAAGATCGCGCTCACCGATCGGGAAGCCAAGCTGCGCGCCACCGGACTCAAGGCCCTGGTTGCCGCCGACCCGAATGCCGCGCTCAAGGCAATTGGCGATGTCCTTTCCTCGAACGGACCGAGCGTGGAGAAGCAAGGCGCCGTGCAGGCGCTCGCCGAAAGCAAATCGGGCGAAGCGGAAAAGCTCATCGGCGGCCTGATGGATCAGCTCATCGCCGGCAAACTTCCGCCCGAGGTGCAGCTCGACGTCTATGAAGCCGCCAAAAAGCGCGGCGGCCTGGCCTCCAAAGTCACGCAGTACAAGGCCTCGCTGCCCGCCGGCGACGACCTTGCACCCTACCGCCTCTCGCTGGCCGGTGGCGACGCGGTGCGCGGAAAGAAGATCTTCCGCGAGCATCCCACGGCCCAATGCTTCAAGTGCCATCGCTGCGAAGGCGGTGACAGCTTGGTGGGGCCGGATCTCTCGCACATCGGCAGCCAAAAGGATCGCAACTACATTCTCGAAAGCATCGTGTTCCCAAACAAGCGGATTGCCGAGGGCTTCCAAATCGTCGTGCTGGAACTCACCGACGGCACCACCGTGGCCGGCCGGCTCACCAAGGAAGCCAATGGCAACCTGCAGGTGGAAACCGTAGACGCCAGCGGCAAGCCGCAAAACGTGACGGTCGCGGCCAGCAAGATCAAAACCCGCACCAGCGCTCCTTCCCCGATGCCGGAGAATGAGCGCGATAACCTCAATCGCGCGGAACTGCGGGACGTCGTGGAATACCTCTCCACGCGCAAATAGCGCGCGTTGCGCTGCCGCCGCTCCTCCCGCCCCGTAGAAGCGGCCTCCTGCCGCTTTTTCTTCCTTCTCACAAAGCTTCCAAGACTCCTGCTCCCTCGCGCTTGACATACATTGCACCGCAATGTATACCGCCTTCATGAAGCTCCAAAAAGAATTGGTCGCCGCGTCTTCGGTGCCGTTGGTGCTCTCCATCCTTACCGAGGGCGACAGCTACGGCTACGCCATCATCCAGCGGGTGAAAGAACTCTCGGGCGGAAAGATCGAATGGACTGACGGCATGCTCTACCCGGTGCTGCATTGGCTGGAGGATCAGGATTTAGTCGCCAGCCGCTGGGTGGAAGCGGAGACCGGCCGCAAGCGGAAATACTACTCGCTGAAATCCGGTGGGCGGCAGGCGCTGCGGCGGCAGAAGGAGCAATGGAACCTCGTCAATTCCGTTTTGAGTCAACTCTGGAAACCTCACCATGCATAATCTCGCATCCTTCCTCCACCAGTGGCGCCAATCCATGGCGGCCGCACCGCATCTCACTCCCGAAACGCTCGACGAACTCGAAAGCCATCTGCGCGAACGCATCGAGCAACTCATTCATTCGGGCGTACCCGAGACGGAAGCCTGCCAGCGGGCTGCCGCTGAATTGGGCTCGCCCCAAACCGTCGCCGCGGAATTCCGCAAACTCGCGCCCACCGGCTGGCTGCCGGTGAAAATCGCCACGGGGTTCGCTCTCGTCGGTGCTCTCGCCCTTGCCTGTCTGCTCATCTTCCGCCCCTTCACCCACCCCAGCAATAACGTTCTCCTAGCCGTACACGTTTTCACCGTCACCCTGGGATATGGCGCCGGGCTCCTCCTCGGCGCCCTCGGCACCTGCTTCATTCTCCAGCGTGCCTGGTCGGATTTTTCGCCACGCCGCGCTGCTCCGCTTTCACGCGCCACTCTGGCCTTCGCCACCGCTGCCACTGTGTTCACGGCTATCGGCATCGTGCTCGGCATGGTTTGGTCAAAGCGCGAATGGGGCCGGTATTGGGGCTGGGACGCCAAGGAAATCGGCGCGCTCTGCATCATCGTGTGGATGACCGGCTTTCTCGCTGCTCACTATTTCCGCTGGGTCACGACCCGCGGGCTCTTCGTCGCCAGCGTCCTCGGCAGCAACGTCGTCTTTTTGGGATGGTTTGGCGCCCACCTCCCGCGCGCTCTGCACAACTATGGCTGGGGAGGCCCCGCAGGGATTTTGCTGTTCGGCGCCGTGGCGGCCAATGTCCTCATCGCCGCTCTCGGCCTCGCTCCCGCCGGCTGGCTGCGCTGGCGCAAGGCGTGATTCAATAGGACAAGCCCCCTGCTCCTTGACGTTCGCCTCCCCGCGCCCCTAGGCTCTTCCCCAGCCCCCGGTGCCCGCGCGGCTCCGCCGGCCTAGCGCGCGCCTTATGAACACCTCCTCCAAACTGTTCGCCTGCCTCGCCTTTGCCGTCACCACCGTGTCAGCCACGGCACAAGGCTTTGAAGAACCTCCCACGCTCGACGCCGCCACCATCCTCCGCCCCGAGTATGCGCAGGGACCGTATCACAAAGTGCGCGCCGCCGTGCCTACGTATGCCGGGCACAATCAATACGTCATCGATTCCGAGTTCGGCACCTTCGAAGCTGACGGCAATACCATGCTCATGCAGCGCGTCGGCGAGATTTATGCCATCGCCAAACTCCGCAGCATTTCTCGCACGGACCAATACAAAGAAGCGTTGAAGGCCGCGGCCAGAAGCCCGGTCACGCTGGCCAAAAACCTCGCCACCCAGCCCGTCAAAACGATTACCGGCGTCCCGAAAGGACTTTGGAAAATGATGAATCGCGTCGGCCAATCCGCCAAGGAAGCCGGCGAAAACCGTGAGCGCAGCCAGTATGAAGACAGCACCGCCCAGGATCTCATCGGCTTCTCCAAAGCCAAGCGCGACCTCGCGGCCGAGTTGGGCATCGATCCCTATTCTTCCAATGAAGTCCTGCAGCAGGAGCTCAACGGTATCAGTTGGGCCGCTTTTGGCGGCAAGATAACGCTCAGCGCGGCGCTCGCCCCGGTCGGTGGTGCTGTCATGGCCGGCGTGAACATTAGCGATACCGCCACCAAGGCCCTGCGCGACGTCAGCCCGCTCGACCTCCGCAAGCAGCACCTGGCCACCCTCCTCGCTCTGCATATCTCACGCGAAGACGCCGTCGCCTTTCTCAACAACACCGCCTACTCCCCCACGCACGCCTTCTACCTCGTCGAGGCCCTGGAGCATCTCGACGGCGTGGCCACGCTCTCGCGCTTTATCCGTCTCGCTTCGGAAGCCAGCGACGAAGCCGACGCTCTTTTCTTCACGCGCACCGCCCAGGTGCTCGCCCGCGTGCATCACGATACGCCGCTTGCCGGTCTCGGCTCCTGCGGCGGTTTCCCCATGGCGATTGCCAAGGACGGCACCATCATTCTCGCCCTGGAGTGGGATTACGCCTGCTGGACCGAGCGCGCGGCGCAATTCGTGGACGCCATCAAAAACGGCAAATACGACGGCTGGACGATCGCCGGCTACCGGGTCGTGCTCACGGGCGTTGCTTCGCCCATGGCGAAACAAGCGCTCGCTGCGCTGAAAGTGCAGCTGGTCGAAAACGCGCTCCCTGGCCCGCTCCGCTGAGGGCGCCCGCACCGCGAGAGAGTGGGGCCGGCGGGATTTGAACCCGCAACCAAGCGATTATGAGTCGCCTGCTCTAACCCTTGAGCTACAGCCCCCTCTCAGACGGAAATACACTACGCGAGCCATTTCGCCAACGGCAAGCTGCCGTGCTGAAGTACCGCGCGGAATCTTGCTATCGCCGTCCGCGAAAGCGTAGATGGGTCTTCGCACCTCCATGACCACGCCCCTGAACCTGCGCGCCTATGAAGAACTCGCCCGCCAAGTCCTGCCCAAGGGCAACTACGACTACTACGCCGGCGGCTCAGGTGATGAGATCACGCTGCGGGAAAACGAGCAGGCCTGGGGCCGCCTGCGTCTGCGCCCGCGCGTCATGGTGGATGTCAGCGTCTGCGATTTGAGCACCACGGTGCTCGGCGAACCGGTGTCGATGCCCATCCTCTCCGCGCCCTGTGCTTTCAATATGCTGGCCCATCCGGAAGGCGAACTCGCCGTCAGCCGCGCCGTCGCGGCCGCGGGCATGGTGCAAGTGCTGAGCACGCTTTCGTCCTACCCGCTGGAGGAAGTGGCGAAAGCGGCGGGCTGCAGACAATGGTTCCAGCTCTATTGCCTCCGCGATCCCGGCGCGACTCGCGAGATGATGGCCCGCGTCGAAGCCGCCGGCTTCAAGGCCTTCTGCCTCACCGTGGATGCGCCCTTCTCCGGCACGCGCGAGCGTGACACGCACAATCGCTTCGTTCTCCCGCCCAACGTGCGCGCGGCCAATCTCGCCCATCTTCTCCCCGACAGTGCGCAGGAGGGATCCTTTCAAAAGTTCGTCCAAAATCAATTCGATCCCGTGCTCACGTGGAAGACGCTGGAGTGGCTCCGCGGTCTCACGCGCCTCCCCATCGTGCTGAAAGGACTCGAGACCGCGGAGGATGCGTGCCTCGCGGTCGCGCACGGCGCCTCCGGCATCTGCGTGTCGAATCACGGCGGGCGGCAATTGGACAGCGCGGTGCCCACGTGCGATGCCCTCTCTGAAGTGGTGGACGCCGTGGCCGGGGCCATCGAAGTCTTTGTCGATGGCGGCATCCGCCGCGGCACGGACGTGCTCAAAGCGCTCGCCCTCGGTGCTCGCGCGGTCCTGGTGGGTCGGCCTTATTTGTGGGGCCTCGCCGTGGATGGCGAAGCCGGCGTCCGCCGCGTCTTCGAGCTGCTGCGCGACGAATTGCGCCTGGCCATGGCCTTGGCGGGTTGTCCGAAAGTGAGCGACATCAGCCGCGCCCTGATCGCGAAACGGTGAGCTTCTTGGGCGCTATTCGTTATCGCTCGGCATCAAGTGTTCGTTGATGCGTTTGGCTCCCAGGAGATTCCCTTTGCGATCGTAGCGCAATTGAATCACCCAATCATACACGTGCTCCGGCCAGTCCCCATCGGCCAGAAGTTCCTTTGGCTTGGCGCCAAGCTCGTGCAGGAGCTCCGGTATTTCCCCATGCCGCCAGCAGACCAGCACCGTTTCGCCCGCCGGTAAATTTTTGAGCGCCTTCGCGAGATCCCGGAGATCCTTGGTTTTGAAATCGTCGTTCACACGCAGTCCCAGCGTCTTGGCCAGTGGTTCCACCGTGAGCCGCGGCCGCACGCTCGAATCCGAATCCGCCGCGGCAAAAATCGCCGAGAGTTTCAGCGGCTTGGCATCGATGGTGAAGTCCTGAAAATATTTTGGGTACGCCTGCGCGCGCTTTTGCCCATCGAGCGAGAGTCCGGCACCGTCATTAGGTTTCTCCGCGTGGCGAATCAGCAGCACGATGCCATTTTTAGGACCGTCCGCGGAGTGGCCGGAGATGGCGGTCAGGGCCATGAGAGCGAAAGCGAGGAAAAGTGAGCGCACCGCGCGATGGCATGACAACGCGCGCGGCGAGTCAAGCGGCTGGCGGCACGTAGGCGTTGCGGAGAATCAGGGCCAAAGGCCCGAAAACAAGCCAGCCCAGGGCAACGCCCTGGGTTTTCAAGTTTCAAAAGAGTTTAAAGCCCCAACGGGGCGAGACCATGGCTCCAGCTAGCTCCCTGGCTCTGCGTCCAGCTTCGCCCCCCGCAGCCGCAGCGCATTGGCAATCACCGAGACCGAGCTCAGGCTCATCGCCACACCTGCGATCATGGGGCTGAGCAACAGGCCGATAAATGGATACAGCGCACCCGCGGCGATCGGAATACCCAGCGCATTGTAGAGAAAAGCGAAGGTGAGATTTTGCCGAATGTTGCGCATGAGCAATCGGCTCAGCACGAAGGCGCGCGCAATGCCGCGGAGGTCGCCGTGCAGCAGCGTGATGCCTGCGCTCTCCACCGCCACATCGGTGCCGTTCGCCATCGCGATGCCTACGTCGGCAGCCGCGAGCGCGGGCGCATCGTTGATGCCGTCACCGGCCATGGCCACGCGGGCACCTTCCCGGCGCAACGCCGCCACGCGATCGTGTTTGTCGGCGGCACTGAGGCCCGCGGCAAATTCATCGATGCCCAGTTCCTGCGCGATGCGGCCCGCCGTCGCGGCATGATCGCCCGTGAGCATCACAATCTTCACCCCCATCCCACGCAAAGCACGCAGCGCTTCCGGTGTGCTGGATTTAATGGGATCCGCGACCTCGATGAATCCCGCCAGCTGGCCGTCCAGCGCCACAAACATGACTCCCCTGCCCTCACTCTGGCTGGCGGCCGCTTCCTCTTCGAGAGCCTCCCAGCCGCTCACTCCTTCGGCGCGAAGAAAATCCGGTTTTCCCACCAGCACGGCGCGACCCTCGACCTTTCCCGCCACGCCTCCTGCGGTCACCGATCGAAACGCCTCCGCCTTGCTCAGCGGCTGCCCGGCCTCGCGCGCGCTCTGCACCACCGCCGCCGCCAGCGGATGTTCGCTCTCCTGTTCCACGGCCGCCGCGAGCCGCAGCATATCCTCCTTCGCGACTGTCGCTGCCACGCGCACTTTCACCACCCGAGGTTTGCCTTCGGTGAGCGTCCCGGTCTTGTCCACTACGAGTGTGTTGACGTGCTCCAGCCGTTCCAGCGCCTCCGCACTCTTCACCAGCACCCCCGCCTGTGCGCCGCGTCCTACGCCCACCATGATGCTCATCGGCGTCGCCAGCCCCAGCGCGCAGGGGCAGGCAATAATCAGCACGGCCACGGCATTCACGAGCGCATGCGCGATCCGCGGCTCCGGCCCGAGCAGCAGCCACAGCGCAAAGGTTAGGGCCGAGATGCCGAGCACGGCGGGCACAAACCAGCCCGCCATCCGATCCGCCAGCGCCTGAATCGGCGCACGGCTGCGCTGGGCCTCGGCCACCATTTGCACGATACGCGCCAGCACCGTCTCCTCGCCTACATGTTCCGCGCGCATCAGGAATGCGCCGGTGCCATTGATGGTGCCGCCCGTCACGGCATCGCCCACGGCTTTGGCCACAGGCACTGGCTCGCCGGTGAGCATCGATTCATCCACGCTCGATTGCCCGTCCGTGACTTTCCCATCCACCGGCACTTTCTCTCCGGGCCGCACGCGCAACACCGCTCCCGCCGGAACCGACTCCAGCGGCACCTCCCGCTCCGCGCCATTTTCCACGATCCGCGCCGTGGCCGGAGCGAGATTCAACAGCGCACGAATGGCACTGCCCGTCCGCGCCCGCGCGCGCAATTCCAGCACCTGCCCCACGAGCACCAGCACGACTACGACCGCTGCCGCCTCAAAGTACACGCCCACCGGTTCGCCGGACGCGCTCGCGGGAAACCACCCGGGCACCAGCATCGCCGCTGCGCTGTAGACAAATGCCGCCCCGACGCCCAGCGCGATCAGCGTAAACATGTTGTAGTGCCCATTCCGCAGCGAGCGTCCGCCGCGCACAAAAAACGGCCAGCCCGCCCAAGCCACCACCGGCACCGTCAGCGCAAATTGCAGCCAGCGCGAAACCGGCCCCATGAACCAGTGCGGCGTCCCGGGGAAAAGATGCGCCATCGCGAGCACAAATACGGGCAGGGCGAAGACCGCACCCATCCACAGCCGTCGCGTCATATCACGCAGCTCACCGTCTTCCTCCGGCTCCGTGGCCGCCGCCTGCGGTTCCAGCGCCATGCCGCACTTGGGACATTCGCCTGGATGATCCTGCTCCACCCCCGGGTGCATCGGGCACGTGTAAATGGTTTTCCTCGGCGCCTTCCACGCCGGGTTCCGCTCCAGCGCCATGCCGCATTTCGGACAATCTCCCGGCCGATCCGACGCCACTCCATCGCACATCGGGCAAAAATATTTTGCCGTTGGAGGCGGCGGAGCCGGTGGCCCATCGGGATGATGGTGTCCACCGCGGCCGCAGCAGGAATGTGCTTCTTCGCTCATGTTCTTGGAATACGACGAAGTTGCCGCCGAAAGACGCACGCGGTCAGCACTAATTTCACCTGTCTGCGGCCGGGTGACCGCAGACGTTCACCGGAAAACCGCCCAGCTTCTCTGGTCTTCCGGCCGCAGCTAGCCGGATTCTCCCAGCCTGAAGGCGCTACTTCTTCATCCCACGTTCCATCGGCCGCTTCACACTCACCGAAGGATTGATCGTCTCCTGCAACGCCTTCATGCCAAACGCCAGAAACGTCTTGGTCTTCGCGTCGCGTGGCATCTCCGCTTGCGGCGCCGTGATGATTGCCATGAGCAATCCGTCGCTGTCCACCAGTGCCGCGCCCACGAGGTCGCCGACCTTCAGCGCTTCGTCGAAATGCACGCGCGTGGCGCTGCCGTCTCCCGTTGCGACCAGGATCCGCTGGCGCCCAAATGTGAGGGACGTGATATCCGTGCTGCCATCCGCAGAGTCATTGTCGAGGATGTTGCCGTGGTGAACTACTTGCCCGCCCTTCGCGTCACGCGTCACGGCAAAAGCGGGCGCTCCGGCGCGGTAGTTGGATTTGCGCAGTGTGATTGGAGAAATCGGCGCCTTCGTGCCCTCCGGGGCCGGCAGCACCACGACGCCTTCGCTAAAGG
>FTCB01000218.1_pt1 | contig 15673 bp, 12 predicted proteins | sample 1639431 | NCBI WGS metagenome assembly FTCB01 (sample SAMEA3914864, study PRJEB12502) | metagenome | biome: forest; material: soil | place: USA | collected 2012-03-12 | depth 0.3 m
GGGCAAGGCGCTCACGGGCGGTTTTCCGCTGAGCGCGTGTGTCGGCCGCGCGGATATCATGGATGCCTGGCCGGCATCGCACGGCGAGGCGCTGCACACGAGCACGTACCTGGGCAACCCGCTCGGCTGTGCGATGGCGCTGGCCGCGCTGAAGTTGCACGCGGATCCGGAAGTGGCGCGGCAAGTTCGGGAGCGGGGTGCGGAATTTAAGAAAGCTCTGCAGGGGATTTCGTCTTCGCGGATTGGCGACGTGCGTGGCGTGGGGCTGATGCTCGCGATGGAACTCGTGAAATCCAAAGGCGAACCGGATGGCGAAGGTGCTGTGGCCATCATGTTGCGGGCGCTGCAAAGTGGGATCCTGATGCTGCCGGAAGGCCCGGACGGCAACGTGCTCTCGATTCTGCCGCCGTTTGGCATCAGCCGCGAGGAGGTGGGGTGGTTTTGCGATTGGCTGGCGCGGGAGCTCGCATTCTAAAGAGCGCTCGGGAAATCGGGCTTCCGCTGGTCTCAAACTGGGTGACGAGTCTTCTTTGCGAAATGGACAGTTGCGGCTAGCCTGGCGGCTTCCCGATGCCGGTTCGTTGGCGTTTTCATCTCGCAGTCCTCACTCTTTTCGCCTGCCTCGGTGGTTTTGCACCGGGTGCGACGCGGGATCGCTATGCGCTGCGTTTTGGTGGAAGAGAGCGGGACTTTGAGGTCGCGACGGATGAACTGGAGGTCCACGACGCGCAACATCGCGCGCGCAAAGTGGCGGTCGCGGGGGCGGCCAATGCCGAAGCGGCGAGGCTGGCGGCGTCGCGGCACACGCAGACGACGGGAGAAGAAGCGGACTTGGTGCTCTACGAAGCGGGTGGTCCTCGGAATGAATTCACCCGGCGCGTGCTCACGAAACAACTCGCGGTGCGGCTAAAGCCCGGCGCCAACCCGGCGGCGCTGGCCGCGCGGCTCGGATTGGTTTCGGGCGGCGAGCATCCTTCGGCCAAGGGCTGGTTTCTTTTCGACGCGCCCAACTCGGCCGCGGTGCTGGAGGCCGTGGATGCGCTCGCGAAGGAGGGCGCGGTGGAGGTGGTGGAGCCGCAGCTCGGACACCGGGTGGCCAAACGTTCCGTCCCAAACGACCCGCTTTTTGGCAATCAATGGAGCCTCCGGAACACGGGGCAGAGCGGCATCATGCCGGGCATCGATGTGAACGTCGCCAGCGTGTGGGACACGTGGAGGGGCAATGGCATCCGGATCGCGATTGTGGACGACGGGCTGCAAGTCACGCATCCCGACCTGGCGCCGAATGTGGATACGGTGAACGACCACGATTGGCGGGATGCCACGCCGGATGATCCGAGCCCGGCGGTGACTGCCGATTTTCATGGCACCGCGTGCGCCGGCGTGGCAGGGGCGCGCGGGAACAACGGCCTCGGGGTTTCGGGTGCGGCGCCGGAAGTGACGCTTGTGGGTTTCCGGCTGATTGGTGGAACGCAGACCGATTCGCAGGAAGCGGATGCGATGGGCCGCGGCAAGGACATCATTCAGATCAAGAACAATAGCTGGGGGCCCGATGACAACGGCACGGTGCTGGAAGGTCCGGGCTCGCTCGCCGCGGCGGCACTCGCGAATGCGGTGCAGACTGGGCGTGGAGGACTCGGGACGATTTTTGTGTGGGCGGGAGGGAATGGCGGAGACGTCGGCGACAACTCGAACTACGACGGCTATGCAAATTCGATCTATACGATCGCCGTCGGAGCGCTGGCGGATGACGGGCACCGATCCTACTACAGCGAGCCTGGGGCGAATCTCGTCGTTTGCGCACCGAGCAATGGCGGTACGCTGGGGATCACGACGACGGATCTCACCGGGACGAATGGCTATAACAATGGTTCGCTCCTTCCCGACGCGAATTATACCAATGATTTTGGCGGAACTTCTGCCGCGGCGCCGCTCACGGCGGGCGTGACCGCGTTGCTCCTGCAAAGCAAACCTACGCTTGGATGGCGCGATGTGCAGGAGATCCTGATGCGCTCGGCCACCAAGGTCGATCCCGCGGATGCCGATTGGATCACCAATAGCGCGGGCTTTCATTTTAATCACAAGTACGGTGCGGGGCTGCTGAACGCGCAGGCCGCGGTCGACCTCGCCGCCAACTGGACGAATCTGCCGCCGCAGCAGAGCGTGAATTCCGCGCAGACTGGCCTCAGTGCGAGTATTCCCGACAACAGCGCCGCTGGGATCATCCGCACCTTTGCCATTTCGGGCGCGCCGTTGCGGGTGGAGCGCGCCACCGTTATCGTGAACATCACGCACGCGAATCGGGGCGAGTTGGAAATCACGCTCACGTCGCCGAATGGCACGGTGAGCCGGCTGGCGGAGAAGCACGGCGATCTGAATGCCAACTATGCCTCGTGGACTTTTTCCACCGTGCACTCGTGGGGCGAGGTTTCGCTCGGCACCTGGACGCTGAAAATTGCCGACCGTACTGCCGGCACCACCGGCACGCTCACCAGCGCGACGCTGACGCTTTACGGGACGCCGGGAAATGCGCCGCCAACCGTCACTGCGGCGACGGTCTCGCCTGCGGGCTCCGTCTACTACGACCAATCGCTCACCGTGGGCGGGGTCACGGCGAGCGACCTGGAGGGAGATCCGATCACGCTGAAATATCAATGGGAGCAGTCGCCTGATGGCACGGCGTTCACCGCGATTGCCGGCGCGACAAACGCCACTTTGGCTCTGGCAGAGGCGCAGTCCGGGAAGTATGTCCGCTGCGCGGTGCGTGGTGCGGATGCCAGCGGCACGGGCTTTCCATTTTACACCAATGTGGTGACGGTGAACCGCCGGCCGGGAGAGTTGGCCCGTTCCGGGGTGCCCTACAGCTACGACAGCGATTTGCCGGGCGCCGGGACGATTCCTGCCTCGCGATCTTTGATCATCAATGAATTCAGCCAGGGACCGAGCGGCGGCAAGGAATGGGTGGAGCTGCTCACCCTACAAACGGCGGATTTGCGCGGCTATTCGCTGCGGGACAATGGCGGTGTCTACGGCACTTTTTCGACCTCGGCGGTTTGGAGCAATGTCCCCGCCGGGACGCTGATCGTGCTCTACAACAGCAATGACCGCGATTCGCTTTTGCCGGCGGACGATTTGGATCCCTCGGATCGCCTGCTCATCGTGCCCATCAAAAACGCCACGCTGATTACTTCGGGAAATTGGCCGGGCTTCAGCAACAACACCGCAGTGGCGGAGAACGTCCAGATTCGCAATGCCGCCGGGGCCATGGTGGATGCGGTTTCCTTTAACGCGGACAATTCGCAGACTCCCGCCCTCGGAGCGCTCGGTGCGGGGAAAGCGGCGGCCTACCATGAAAGTTCGGACAGCGGTGCGGAGGCGGCGGGAAATTGGAGTGTCATCCCCGCCACCGCGGCCACTCCGGGCGCTGGCAACGGCGCCGCCAATACCGCGCTGATTTCCACGCTCCGTTCCGGCGCGACTTTCCGGCGCGGTGCGGGGAGCGATGTGGTGCCCGGCCTCTCCATCGATGCGGCCACCGGCGTCTTGAGCGGCTCGCCCGCGGTGCCTGGCGGTGGGCTTTTCCATATCGTCATCGAGCGAACGGGAATTTCCACCTTCTCGCAGGCCTACCAGCTCCTGGTGGCGGATGCGAACGGCAACTATGTCGTGCCCGCCGGGAAAACATGGACGCTGGATCAAGCGGTGAGTGTCCCGGGGAATCTCACGATTCTTGGCAGCGTGAATACCTCGGGCTTTGGCCTCGCAGTGAATGGGACGATTGCGGTGGGAGACGGCGCGACGATCTCCAACGTCGCGGGGAGCATCGGCTATCTTCAGCGCAGTGGTCCGGTTTTACCCGGCGCCAGTTACCTCATCGCGAATGCCGCCAATGATTTGGCCGATCCGGACGGGGACAGTGTCGTGAATTTGATGGAGTTTGAACTCGGGATGGATCCCAGCGTGGACAGCCGTGCCGGGCTTCCACAGGTGACGCGGGTCGCCGGCCATCTCACCTTGAGCTATAGCACGCCGACGGGGGTGAGCGGGGTCACCGGTGTGGTCGAGGTTTCCGGCGATCTCGTTCATTGGGACAGCGGGGTGGGGTTCACGGAGGTCATGTCGGATACGACATCGAACGGGATTCGCACCGTGGTGACGCGGGATGTCTCCACGAGCGCAGGGCGCTACATCCGTTTCAAAGCGACGCGATGACATGTAGCTGCGGCCGGGAGGCCGCGGCTACGTGAATTGAGGCCCGCAAAATTTTTCTCGCCACAACTCCGGCGCCGGGCGGATTCTCTTTTCGTAAACCCGTACCCGCATGAACTTCTCTCGCGCTTCCCGTCGTTCCTTCCTGAAAACCGCGCTCGCCGCCGGCGTGGCGCCATTGATTCTGCCGAGCCGCATCTGGTCCGCTGAGACCAAGCCGAATGATCGCCTCGGCATTGGCCTCATCGGCGTCGGCAAAATGAATTCCGGCCACCTCGGCGATTTTCTGCATCGCAGCGACACGCAGGTGCTCGCGGTATGCGACGTGGATACCACGCGCCGCGAAAACGCGAAGAAGGTGGCCACGGAATACTATGCCAAAGCCGGCGGCAGCGGCAAAGGCGTGGACGCCTACGCCGATTTCCGCGAATTGCTCGCGCGCAAGGACATTGATGCCGTCTGCATCGCCACGCCCGACCACTGGCATGCGCTCATCGGCATCGCCGCCGTCAAAGCGGGCAAGGATGTCTATGGCGAAAAGCCGCTCACCGAGACCATCCATGAAGCGTGGACGCTCGTGCAGGCCGTGCGCGACAACAGCCGCATCTTCCAAGTGGGCTCGCAGCAGCGCAGCTCACGCGAGTTCCGCGTGGCTTGCGAACTCGCGCGCAATGGCATCATCGGTAAAATTTACCATGTCGCGGTCGGCGTGGGCGGGCCGGGCAAGGATTGCGATCTGCCGGAGGAGCCGATGGAGCCGGGCTTGAATTGGGACATGTGGCTCGGGCCGGCGCCGATGCGGCCTTACAACAGCATTCTCTCGCCGCGCGGCGTGCACAATCACTTCCCAGACTGGCGCAAGTATTGGGAATACGGCGGCGGGCTCGTGACCGACTGGGGCGCGCACCATTTCGACATTTGCCAATGGGGCCTCGGCGAGGACGAGCGAGGGCCCCTGGAAATCAATCCCGCGCCGAAACCGGACGCGCAGGAAGGCGTGACGCTCAAATACACGGGCGACGTCGAAGTGACGCACATCTCGCAAAACGGCGTCACCTTCCATGGCAAGGACGGCCTCATCTACGTGAACCGCGGGCGCTTTGCGCTGAAGGTCGGCGACCGCCAGGTGGCGGATTTCACGAAGACGGAGAGCAAGCCTCCGCTCAACGAACAGCTCGACGCCGTGGAAAAGGAATTCCTCGCCGACGCCAAAATCAAGCTGCCGCGGGTCAAGAGCCACAAGGACAACTTCATCGAGTGCATCCGCTCGCGGCAAAAGCCGCTGGCCGACGTGGCCATCGGCGCCCGCTCGGTCACGACCTGCCACCTGATCAACTTCGCCTACCGCTACGGACAGAAGGTCCAGTGGAATCCGGAGAAGCTGAATTTCGCGGAGGGGAGCGGCAAGCCCGAGTGGCTCACGCGGCAATACCGCGGCGAGTGGAAGGTGTAGTGCACCTGCGGCGCGAGGCGCCCCTTCTCCTTGATTATTTCGGTGTCGCGGGCGCCGCTGGCTCCAGCGTGGCGGCGGGAGCGTTACCCGGAGGTGCAGCCACGGGAGATGGCGGGATGGGCATCGGGGCGGCGCGCACGCCAAAAAAGGCGATGCCCGTGGGAAAGAGCATACCGCTGAATGGGATCGTTCCCGAGGCGTCCACCACGAAGCCCTCGGGCGCGTCGCCGTAGGCGATGATCGACGGCTGCAAATGCTTCGTCAGCGTTTGCACCGTGGGAAATTTGGTCATGTCGAAATACTTCGCGGCTTCGGGGGTGCCGGCGAGCTGGGTTTTGAGGGAATCGGCATAGTGCTCGAAGAGACGCTCCACCGGCTGCTTGATGTCCACGTAGAGGACACCGGCGGTCGGCCTCACGATGGTCTTCATCGCGCCTTTGAAAGCGTCGCTCTGCCCGAGGTTCGCGCCGCCTTCCTGCAAGTGCTTCAATCCCTCGGCGGCTTGGGCTCTGTTCAAGGCGAAGACGAGGTGTTTGGAATCGTATGCGACAACGCCCGGCAGCCCGTCGTGGAATCCACCCCATAGGCTCCAAAAGGTCGTGTTGCCTTCCTGGACGGGAGGGGACGTATCCGATGGGCTCCGTAAAAACTGCATCCACGCCTCTGCAAAGATGCGGCCCTTTTCCGCGTCACGCACCTCGGTGGCAAAAAAGAAACTGGGCCACTCTGCTCCGGCGGGCCAATCGGAATAAAATGCGGTCTCCGGGCCGAAAACACTGGGCACATCGGCATGCTTCAGGCCCTTTTCCTGGAGCATCTTGGCCGTCTTCTGGTCCTTGATTTCGTCCTCGTCGAAGGTGGCAAAAAGCGGACGCATGAATGGATCCAATCCCCCGGCGTTGAACACGCCGTAGGCAAAACTATTCGCAGACGTGACCCCAAGCAGATGATGACCCAGCGCCGTCGCTTTCGGAAATTTCGGAATCCGGACATACATCCGATCCCGCACGAGCGGTCCATCGAATTTGAGGCTGTAACTCACGCTCTCCGGCATGAAGGCCTCCAGCGGCGCCGGTTTCTCTGGCGGTGCGCCGGCTCCCTTCAGCATCTGCGCGCGGTCCGCCTTATAGGCGTCGGCGAGGGTCTTGGTGTTTACGTACCACACGAAGTCCGGCTCAGCTTCCGCTTGTTTTACCGATTCGATGAACGTCGCATTCTTCGCCAGGCTTGGTGTGGCGCCGGCGCTGCCCGCATAGCGCTGGAGCAAGCTCTTCATCGGATCCAGCCCGCTGGCAAACAGGAACCAGTTGTCACGGTAGGCGAAGGCCATGCTCAGGCCGGGGCCCGAGAGCACCTCCACTTCGGTCCCTTCCACGTTCGTGAGTTCGGATTTGGGTGCCGGGGCGCCGCGCAGAATGAGCTCCCGCACTTTTTCCAGGGCGCCTTTGACCGAGGTCTTTTTACCCCGATAGGAAATGCCGCCAACAAAGTTGGGCTCGCGGCTCGTGGGAGAGGGGATGGCCAGAAAGGCACTGGCGGGATCGGCTTCCTTGAGCAGTTCGAAAACCTCCCGCATCGACTTATCCGGCAGGTTGTCGTTGATGAAATCGCCCGCTTTCGCCGTGAACGCCTTCCACTCCGGCTCCTGCGAGATCTGGTACAGGGAGCTGGCCTTCCAGCGGGTGATGGTCCGATCGAGGTCCGGCGCCTCCACATAGACGGTGGTGTCCGCGGGCGCCAATTCCGCCGTGCTGCCTGGTGTGGAGGTGGTGCCCTTGCCTTTGACCAGGAAGACGATGGCCGCCGCCGTCATCGCCGCGAGCACCAGCACGAGGAGAAACGTTTTCTTCATGGCACGATCAACGCCCGGGCAGGTGCTTAGCCAAGCTTAAATATGGCTTCCGCCCAGAGCGGCGTGCGCCTTGTTTACAGCCGTGGAAGCGTGCCGAAGTAGCGGTCGCCGGCGTCGCCCAAGCCCGGGATAATGTAGGCGTTTTCGTTTAATCCGCGGTCCACGGCGGCAGTGAAAATGGGCACATCGGGATGATCCTGGCGCAGTTGCTCGATGCCTTCCGGACAGCTCACGCAGCAAATGAAACGAATGCTCCGGGCGCCGGCTTGCTTCAGCCTGGCGATCGCGGCGCTCGCGCTGTGGCCCGTGGCCAGCATCGGGTCCACCACGATCACATCCGCCTCCGGCAGGTGGCTGGGCAAATTGAAATAGTACGACTCCGGCCGGTGCGTTTTTTCGTCACGCTTCATGCCGATGTGGCCCACGCTGACGTCCGCCAGCACGTGCAGCATGCCTTCCACCATGCCGAGGCCCGCGCGGAGAATCGGCGCGATGATGACGGGCCGGGCCAGCGCGGCGCCCTCGTATTCCTCCAGCGGAGTGCGGATTTTTTCCGGCCGCGTTTGCAGGCTGCGCGTGGCCTCGAAGGCCAGCAGCGTAGCCAGCTCCGCCAGCCGCGCGCGAAATTCCTCCGGCTTCGTCTGCTCGTCACGGAGCTGCGTCAATTTTACGCGCACGAGAGGGTGTTGGATAACGTTTACTCCGGGCGGCAATTCAGACATGCCGCGCTTTTGTCACAAACTCCGGGCCATGGCCAGCAGCAGATGAAGCGACCCCTTCGGTGCCTTTCTCCATTGCGAGCAAAACATTTCGCACGCATACTCGCGCCGGAATGAAAACTTTGGCCGCGCTGTTGATGTTGCTAGCTGCCGTGCTGCCCGCCGCAGCCGGCGAGCACGTGATTTTGTACGCCATGCTGCTGGAAGGTTCCGCCGTGGAGCTTTCCGACGGCTCCAAATGGCAGATGGACAAGGGCGATTGCTTTCCCGTGGTGGCTTACAAGCAGGAGCACACGATGGTGATCCTGCAGCTCGCGTCCGCTTCCTTTTACATCCCGGCCAACAAGACGCGCATCGTCACCGACAAGGAATTGCCCGCGGCCGTGGCCAGCTACCGGACCAACGTGAATACGTACATCAACGGCTACAGCGCCCGTTGGAAATCGGCGGCCGAGTCCGGCAAACCGGCGGCCGAGTCCGGCAAACCGGCGGCCGAGTCCGGCAAACCGGCGGCCGAGTCCGGCAAACCGGCGGAGCCTGGCAAACCGAATCAATGAAACTCTTTGTCAAAGTGTGGTGCCCGTGGTGCGTGGCCGCTCGGGAATGGCTCGATACGCGCGGTTACAAATACCAGCTCATCGACGTCGAAGCGAATGCCGCGGACCTGGCCGAGATGCACCGCATTTCCGGGCAGACGAAGACGCCCACGCTCCAGACGGCGGATGGCAAGGTGCTGCCGGATTTTGGTCCGGAGGAGTTGGCCGTCTTCGTGAAGGAGCACGGCCTCGCGCCTTAGCCGACGATGCCCGAAATCCTGCTCACCGCCGGTATCTTCGTGCTCAGCCTCGCGCTGCGGAGTACCAATTCCATCGTCTTGCGGAAACTGGCGGTCATTGGGTTTCTCACGACGTCTTTCCTCATCGGGTGGCTGGCTTCGGGCTGGTGGCCGATGGGTCTGCTCTTTGTGAGCTTCTGGCTGGTGTGGCCGTGGTACGATCTTATCACGCGCGTCCGTAAAATTGCCATGCCGGTGGACAAGACGCTGCGGCACAAATCGCCGCCGCACCGCGAGTTTTTCCCGGCGCTCGATGAACTGACGAACGAGATCGAGGGCGAGGGTTTCGATCACCTCGAGGATCTGGGCCGCGAGTGGGACGAAGCCCGGCAATTCTTCCGCATCTTTCACAAGCCCGACGAGCGCGTGCAAGCCGCCATCTGCCTCGTGGAGCAGGAGCAGTTTGCGTTTTACTATTTGCGCCTCATTTCGCGGGCCTCAGACGGGACGGTTTTCACGACGTGGAATTATCCATTCTCGCTGAACCTCAAGCTGGCGCCGGAATGGCGGATGAACCGGGAGAGCAGCGAGAAGACCTTTCTCCAACTGCTCGATAGTCACCGGCATTTTCTCGAAGGCCGCGGCATGGCGCCCGAGGATCTCCAGCGCTCCGAGCCCGAGCAAGTCGCGGATCAATTCCACGCGGAACAACGCGCGCAAATCGCGCACAACCTCACCGCGGGCATCCTGCGCAAATCGTCCGACGGCGAGATCCGCTACACGTGGCGCGGCCTCGTGTTTGTGTGGTTCCAGTTCCTGCGGGACTTCGTGCGGCTGCGGTAGAGGCGGATCGCGCTACGTCTGCCAGGGGCGGCGGCTGCCGGCGTCGAAGAGCGCATCGCGCAAGGCGTTCAGCTTGGATTCGCTAGTGATCTTCCGGCCTTCGGGCCCGGTGATGTGGAAGGTATCGATGGCCGCCGCGGCTTCCGTGGTAATGCGGGCGTAGGTAATCTCGAAGCCGAGCCGGCCGATGGTTTCGACCAAATCGTAAAGCAGGCCGAGGCGATCCGGCGCGACGACCTCCAGCACGGTGTGACGCTCGGGCGAATTGTCCACGATCACGCGCGGCTGAAACTCGAGCGTGAGCTCCCGCTTGATGGCGTGGGCGTAGGCCTTCGCGAGGGCCGGGTGGAAATTGAAATCCTCCACCTGCAATGCGGCGTTCAAGAGTTTCTCCACCTGCTTGAGGTCGCGCTTGTCCTCGACCGCTTGGAATTTCGAAGTGCAGACGCGGAATTTGTCGAGCACGAGACCGTCATCGCGCGTGAAGATGTCCGCGTGCAGAATGCTGAGTTCGGTGGCCGAGAGCGCGCCGCAGATGCGCTCCAGCAGCTGCCGGCGGTCCCACGTGCACACGAGCAGCACGCTGTGGCCGGCATGGCGCTGCGGCGTCCAGCGAATGACGGGCGAGAGGGGATTTTCATCGGAGTTCCAGCGGGACTCGAGGAACTCGCGGAACATCTGCACGTGGCCGGCCACCTGCTGGGCTTTGTGGGCGTGCAGCGCGAAGTAGCGCTCGGGCATGCGCGTGAAGTGTGCCTCGAGCTCGGCCTCGAGGCCCGGCGGCAGGAGCTGGGCCACTTCCTTGCGGAACTCGTCGCGCTCCACCTGGCGGCGGCGGCTGTAGCCTTCGCAATCCTCGAGGTATTGCGAGACTTGATCGTAGAGCTGCCGGACCAGCGACTGGATCCAGTCATTCCACATCTTCTGGTTGCCCACGCCGAGGCCGTCCGCCGCGGTCAGCAACATCAAGGCATCGAGGTTGGTGCGGTTTCCCACGACGTTGGCGAGATACTCGATGGTCGCCGGATCGTACGGATCCCGCTGCCGCGCCGTCTTGGAAAGGAGCTCGTGATTGTCCACGAGGAAGACGAGGAGCCGGCGTTCATCGCGCTTGAGCTGGAGCCGCCGCCAGACGCGCTCGGCGTTCATGGTGCTCTGCACCGCGTGCACCCGCTTGTTGGCGGCCTTGCCGGTGTCGTGCAGCAACGTGGAGAGGTAGAGCACATAGGGGTCTTCCATTTTTTGGAAGAGCTCCCGATGCAGCGCAAAGCGCGGATCGTCCGAATCCAGCAGGCTGTCGAGTTTCTCGATGCACACCAGCGTGTGCTCGTCGACGGTGTAGCGGTGGTAAAACTCGTGCTGCACCAGCGCGGTGAGCCGGCCGAATTCCGGCATCCAGCGGCCGAGAAAATCCACGCGGTGCATGGCGCGCAGAATGCCGCCGACCTGGCCCTTCTGGCGGAGGATCTCGGTGAAGACCTCGCGGTTTGCCTTGCTGTAGCGGAACGTGTTGTCCACGTACTTCAGCCGGCGGCGGACGAGTTGCCGCAGCTCCGGCGAGATGGCGAGTCTCCGCTGCTGGGCGTGCCGGAACAGACGCATCATCCGGTTGTGATCCACTTTGAACATCTGCCGGTCGCTGTAGTGAATGCGGCTGCCCATGGCGACGAACCCATCGAATTCCTCGCGGCGGGTCTTCGGGGCGCGGCGGAGCAGGAGGCGTTTGAAAAGGCCCGGCTTCTCGGGCGTCTGCGCCTCCGGCATTGGCAGCGTCAGGCGCTCGCAGAGCAGCTCGGTGATTTCAAAAATATTGCGCGCATGGCCGTAGTAGTCGCGCATCAACGCCTCGGTGCGGCGCAGGACGTCGGGATACTTGTCCTTGTAGCCAAGCCGATCCGCGAGTTCGAGCTGGTGGCCGACGAAAATTTTGTCGGAGTGCAGTCCGGTGAGGTAGTGCAGCTGCGTGCGCAGCTTGAAAATGTATTCGTACGCCCGGTCGATTTCGCGCTGCTCGGTGTCGTTGAGATACTTCGCCTTGACCAGTTCGCTCGTGGTGCGGATGCCGTGCTTGAAGTAGGCCATCCACAGCAGATTTTGGTAGTCGCGCAGGCCGCCGCAGCCGTTTTTCACGTTCGGCTCCTGCATGTAGACCGTCTCGCCGTTCTGGGCGTGGCGCTCGGCCTGATTGGTGACCCGCTCTTTTAAATATTTGGCTTCATGCCCGCGCACGCACTCCTTCTGAAAGCGCTGCTGGAATTTTTTGAAGAGCACCTCCGTTCCCCACACGAGCCGCGCTTCCAGCATGGCGGTGCGCGATTTCATCTCCTTGTTGGCCTCGTGGATCGTCTCGTCGAGACTGCGCGTGGAGTGGCTCGGGTCGAGATTGCATGCGAGCACGAGGTTGTAGACCTCGCTCACGATTTGCTCGAAGCCCGCGGGCAGGCGTGTGCCGCCGGCGTGGAGGAAAGTGATGTCCACGTCACTTCGCGGATTCAATTCGGCGCGGCCATAGCCGCCCAGTGCCACGAGCGCGATCGGCGGTGCCTTGGGCACACGCGCGACGGCCTCATCCATCAAGTGCGTGAGAAAATCGTCGAGCATCTCCGCTCGCGCGCGGCCGCCGGCGAGTCCGGAGCGCCCGTTGGCGTCCTGCATTTCCAGCCAGCGATTCTCGGTATTGACCGCGACGAGATACGCCGCCGCTCGATCGGAAAACGTGAAGCGGTTTTCCGCCTTCAACCGTTTGGCAATGTTCAGAAGTGTCCGGGCAAATCGGCGCATGTAGGTCTCGCGTACAGGCGGGCGGAGGAAAGCGCCCTTGGCGAAAAATGCAATCAGTTACAATTTGAAGCCAGCGAGAATCTTCCGCCCCTCTTTGGCGTTCAGGATCCAGTCAGGGGCTTGCCGGCCATGAGTTCACTCAAACGCGGCAGCAGGACGGGAAGGAGCAGGGCGGCGGTGTAGTGGCCGACGGGCAGGATGTAATGGTGCTCGAGGCCGAGATTCGCTGCCCTGGCAAAAGCTTCCGAACAGGCGGGCGGCACGACTTCATCATACTTGCCACTGAAGAGCCATGTGCGCGCCGGATCCACTCGATGTGCGAGGCGGAGCGGTTCGATGATGGAGGTCACCTGGCGCAGTTCCTCGTCATTCACCCCCGCCTCCGCGAGGCGCTGGTGCATTTTGGCGGCGTCCTGTTTGCCGTGGAGGATCACGTCCGCGATTTTTCCGCCGGCGAGCAGGATGAAGAATTTGTCGTAGCCGCGGTCGAGGCCGGAAACCGTGGCCACCACAAAGCCGCCCATGCTGGTGCCCTGCACCGCGATTTCGGAGGAATCGACCCAAGGCAGCACCGCCACGGCGTCGCGCGCGCGGCGGACGTCGTCCACGGCCTGGCGCAGCGCGGGCAGGGCTTTGGTCATATCTCCCGTGACGGTGGAGGTCCGCTCGCCGTAGCCCGGCAGATGAATGAGAAAGGTATGAAAGCCGAGGTTGCAGAGTCCGCGCGCGATGCTCCGGCCCGCGACCATGCCGCGGCCGGATTCGTGTACGATTACCACCACCGGCGCACGCTTGGGTTTACCGTCCTCGCCGCGTGCCTGGTACCATTCCATGGCCACCAGATCATTGACCGGATCGCCAATGGGCGCCGGGGACGGGAAGCGGATCAGCCAGTCGCCGCGGCCCTGCACGGGCGCCTGACAGGTCACCTGGAAGAGGCCGCATTTCCACTTCAGCTTTTCCAGGCACGCCGCGGCGTCGGGCTGCGCTTCCGCCGGGCAATTCAAACTGTCCTTGGCCGCAAACGTTTTTCCCACTGCGAGCTCCGCATCCGGAGGCGTGCCGGCGGGAATACCAGCCACCGGGAACACCAGCATGCTGGCCAGCAGGAAAAATAAGATGCGAGACATGGTGCCGATGGCCGGGAAGTGTCCGCGACAAACGGGAAGCGCGCAACCGCCGAGTAAGGCCGAGGGCGGGCGTTATTTCTGCTCCGCCTTCTTGGCCGGCTTTTCCTTTGACCCGGCCTGGGTGGGCAGCGGCTTTTCCTCGAAAGGCTTCTTCGCCTTGAGCCATGCGGAAAATCCGGAGCTCATGTTGTAGACGGTCGGAAATTTTACTTTGCCCTGCATTTGCTCCACCGCCGTCCTGCTGCGGCCACCCGCGGCGCAGTGCACGAGGATGGGCTTGGATTGATCGAGCTTGGAGATCTGCTGGTCAAATTCCGGATCGAAGACGTTGATATTGAGCGCGCCCTTGATGTGTTGATGGTCGTATTCCTCGGGCGTGCGGACATCGACGACGATGAGGCCGGGCGTGTCTTTCATCAGCTTTTCAGCCTCGTCCACGTCCACGATTTTCACGTTGAGAGTGTTCAAATTTTTTCCCGGTGAGGGGCGCACTTCCGGCGGGGCGTCCTGGGCGATGAGGGGCAGAGCGCAACTGGCCGCGAGGATGAGGGCGAGAAAGGGAGTTTTCATCGAAGCGAGAAGGGAGCGCAGTGGGTGGGCAAAGTCGAACGCGAATTGTGGGCCGGCTACGGGGCGCGAAACTCGGCCTCATACTCGCGCATCCGGCGATCGAGAATAAACGGACCGGCGGGCAGGAGCGACGCGATGAAGACCTTCGCCGCGCGCCCAGTGTCCCAGCGCGCCGCGCGCATCGTGCGCCACAACAGAAAACAAAGCGCGAGGAAGAGCGCTCCATGGATGGAGCCGGCGATGAGCACCGCCACCGGAATCTTGGCGAGATATTTCAAAGGCATCGCGATGCACAGCAGCACGAGGAAGGAGACGCCCTCGGCGAGCGCCACTTTGCGGAGCAGCGAAACGGGATTCTGGCTTGGATTCATCGGCACGGTGAAGCGCTCCACGTAGGGGAGATGAAAAGGAATGTCGAGCGGGGGAGCCGGATTACGGCTCTTCGTCCGCGGCTTCAAATGCCCGCATGATTTTATCGAACGACGCGTGCAATTCGTTGTAGTCACTCACGTCCACGGTGAAGCGAGCGTCCGTATTGGGCCGCGAGGTCGCATGGCCATCGGCGTAGAGGATGTTCACCGATTTGCTGTGGTGGTTCGAATGCGGCTTCACATTGAACTGCGACAAATCTTCCGGGCACTTGAAGACGATATCCATCACCAGCGCGCGGATGGGCTTTTGGTTGCGATTGTCGCCGAGGTTGCCGAGACGGATATGGTCCGGTGAGGCGGTCGCGCCCGGCATATCGAAGAGCGTCGTGACGCCGGCATGACGATAGTAATAGCCACTCTGCGCCTGTCCTGTGCCAACCTTGACCAGCTCTTTGTTGGCGTCGATTTTGTCGTCGCTGCCCGGGCAGAAAAGCACCTGCGGCGTTTTTTCGAGATAGCGATTCAGCAGCAGTCCCAACGCCACCGGCGCTCCGGTGCGCAGCGAGATGAGACTCGTGGGCGCGCCGGTGGAGGGATAAAGATCGGACGGGCTGGTGAAGGGCGGTGCTTTCGGGCCGTAGGGAATGTTCCCGTTGTTGTCGCCGGCATAAAGTCCGATGGCCGCGCCGATGGCCCGCAGATTCGAGATGCACGCGGCATTGCGCCCCGATTCGATGGACGACTGGATCGCTACGAACATCATCGCGGCCAGCACGGCGATGAGGGCCATCACGACCAACAACTCGATGAGAGTGAAAGCACGGCGCTTCACGGCAACGCGGAGATCACGGCGCGAAAAAGCCGGCGCGGATTGGAAGCGATTGGGTAGAGCTGCGAAATCGTGCCGCCGGTGCCCGGTGCCGGAAGTCCTTCATTCGTCCAGTCCACGAGGTTGTCCGAACTCTGCAAC
>FTCB01000610.1_pt1 | contig 15529 bp, 9 predicted proteins | sample 1639431 | NCBI WGS metagenome assembly FTCB01 (sample SAMEA3914864, study PRJEB12502) | metagenome | biome: forest; material: soil | place: USA | collected 2012-03-12 | depth 0.3 m
TCAGCATTCCAAAAACGCCTCTACTCGATGTTCGCCACCTGCTCGCGGATCTTTTCCATCTCCGCCTTGCACGTCACCACGAGCTGCGAGATCTCCACGTCATTCGCCTTGGCCCCGAGCGTGTTGAATTCGCGCCCGATCTCCTGGCACATAAATTCCAGCGTCCGCCCCACGGGCTCGTCCTTTTTGAGATGCGCCGCGAATTGCTCGAAGTGGCTCTCCAGCCGCGTCAGTTCCTCGGTGATGTCGCTCTTGTCCGCAAACACCACCACTTCTTTCACCAGCCGCTCATCATCGATCGGCAGATCGATCCCTGCGCGCTGAATCCGCTCCTGCAGCGTCTCGCGGTACCGCTTCACCACGCCGGGCACGATCCTTTTCACCTTCTTCACGCACTCGCGCACGATCTTCATGCGCTTCTCGAGGTCCTTGGCCAGATGCCGCCCCTCCGCCTCGCGCATCTTCAAAAGATCCGCCAGCGCCGCCTTCAGCGCGGCCTCCACGCTGGGCCAGGCCTCATCCGGCGAGAGCTGCTCCTCCGGCGCTTTCAAGACGCCGGGCGCGCGCAACACCGCATCGATGGTGATCTCGCCGCCCACCTTCAGCTCCTTCTGGAGGTCCCGCATCGCCTGCAAGTAGGCCCGCGCCAGCGAGCGATCGAGCGCCATGCTCTGCGTCGACCCCGCCCCCGCGTGAAACGCGATCACCACCGTGAGCCGCCCGCGCGTTACTTCGGCATTGATGGCGTCGCGCACGCGCGGCTCCAGCTCGGCGAGCTCGCGCGGCAGGCTCACCACCACGTCGCTCTGTTTACGGTTCACCGAGTTGAGTTCCACGGTGAACTTGGCTCCATTTTGGACGCTTTGGCCGCGCCCGTATCCGGTCATGCTCCTCATAAAAATTGGTGCGCTATTTTTTCTCCACGATCCAGATGTTGCGATAAACCACCGGCGTTCCGTGGTTCTGCAGTTGGATCGGCCCCGGCCCCGGCCCATCCTTGCGGCCCGCCGCGGTGGTGGCGGAATCGGCCTCCGCGTCTTCGTGGATGAGCACGCCGTTGTGGCGCACCGTAAATTTTGCGTTGCCCAGTTTTTTGCCGTCGGCATCCCAGCGCGCCGCGGTGAAATCGATGTCGTAGGTCTGCCACGTCAGCGGCGAAAAGCACATGTTGTAGCGCGGCTTGTGCTTCGTGTAGATGCCGCCGCACTCGTTGTTCTCGCCCTTCAGGCCAAAGGAATCGAGCACCTGCACTTCGTAGCGATCCTGCAAATAAACGCCGCTGTTGCCGCGCCCCTGCCCGCGCGCCGCCGGCATGAACGGGGTGCGAAACTCCAGGTGCAGCGTGCAGTCGCCAAACTCCTTCTTGCTCTTCACGCCGCACTGCAAATTGCCGTCCTGATCGAGCTTCCCCCCCGTCCACTCGTCCGCATTTTTTCCGTCGAACAGCACGATCGCCCCCGTGGGCGGCGGCGCCCCCATCGTCGGCGATTTGCGCTCGATCTTGCTCAGCACAAATTTCGTGTTTTCCGGATTCGTGCACTCCAGCTTTCCCTCCGCGATAAACCCCTTCCACCCGTCGTGGTCAAAAACGACTTTGTCCCCATCGCGCTGCCCATCCATCTCCACGCGCTTGATCGAGTGGTCCTCGCCCGGAAACCCATCCTCGTACCCGAGGATGTGAAATTTCCCGTCGCCCAGCGCGATGACCTGCGCGGCGCAATCCTCGCCCGTGTATTCGCCCTGCGTCGCAAAATCCGGCCCGGCCTCGGCCGCGTTCGTAAAAGCCTGTTCCGCCGCCGGCGCGACAGCCGCCACGGCGAGGCTCAACGTGAGGAGAAGTTTCATGCGTCCCCTCCGTGTAGCGCGCGCCTGCGGAAGCGAAAAGAGGAAAGCGCGGGACGCCCTTTTGGAGTGCGGTGGCAGAGCGAAGCGGCGACACCGCTTTGGCGGCAGGGAGGGATTGAGCGGCGGCGGGAGAGGAGACATTCGAAATCTCCAAACGGTAGGTCTTTCACGATTCCCCATCATTTTGTCCTCCATCATTTTGTCTCAGCAATTCGACCGATTCCAGGAGCAGGGCCCGTCCCTCCTCTGCGCCCGCCAGCGCTCCCACCCTGCCGCCAAAGCGGTGTCGCCGCTTCGCTCTGCCACCGCACTCCAGAGGGCTTCTCGTGAACTGGGGATATTTCCGGCCAGAGGAGGTGCTGAAGGCGATACACGGGGAACGTCACTTTTTATGAAACCTCTCCAAACACCCATCGAAGATGAGAAAGTCCATGCCGATCCCATCACGGGCGAGCACGGCGCGCATCCGCTTGGCACCGGCATCGGCGCCACGGTGGGCGGCGTCGCCCTCGGCGTTCTTGGCGCCGCCACCGGCCCCATTGGGGCGGCGGTGGGCGTGGCCGTCGGCGCGGTGATCGGCGGCCTTAGCGGCAAAGGTTTTGCCGAAGGCTACGATCCCACGATCGAGGACGCCTATTGGCGCGAACAGCACCAGCACCAGCCCTACGCCCAAGGCAGCAGCTACGAAGCCTATGCCCGCGCCTATTCCACCGGGCACTCCGGCTATCGCGAAGGACAAACCTTCGAGGAGCGCGAAGCCGAATTGCAGATGGAATACGAGGGCGGCCTCGCGGAGCCCGATGAGGAGACCGTAGCAAAGCATCTGTGCACCGACGAGCCGCCCGGCGGCGACGCCGACGACACGCCGATGCCGGAAAACATGCGCACCCATTCCCTCGAATGGTACGCCGCCCGCGAAGCCGCCCGCGCCGCTTACGAGCGCATGCGCGCCGCCGAATCCGCGCGCAAGGCCACGGGCAGCAAAATGCCGGACTAACTAGTGTGGCTCACGCGGCCCTCCGCGTGAATCCAAAGCCCCAGCGCGCAGCGCCTCTCGCCGTTCGACTGGCACGAATCTACAAGACGCAAAGAACCTCGTTTTTGCCACATCTGTGTTATCTGCGTCATCTGTGGCATCTGCGGTGATATTACCGCGGATACCACAGATGACGCAGATAACACAGATGAGCAAAGGCCCGCGGTGTCATCCGCTCCAAATCTCTCCGCGCATTCCGCGCCCTCGGCGTTTTCCGCGGTCATATTGTCACGGAGTTCGCGGAGGACGCGGAAGGCGCGGGGAATAAATGGCGCTTCGCGCTGGGGTTTTCAAATCACGCGGGGGGCCGCGTGAGCCACATTAGGCGCCGAAGTTTTCCACGCGGAGGAGGCGGGGGTTGCCGTTGACGCAGGCGAGGGCGGCGATCTGTTCCAGCGCGGTGCGGACCTGGGCGTGGGTGGCGTCGTGGAGCATGAGGATGAGCTCGGCTTCGTCGCCGGTGCTTTCGGGCTGAATCATCGAGCTGATGCCGATGTTCGTGGCGCCGAGCGCGCCGGCCACTTGGGCGAGGACGCCGGGTTTGTCCACCACGGGCACGCGCAGGTAGTAGGGGCAGGTGATGCTGTCGAGCGGCTTGCAGTCGCCGTAGAGGCCGTGCGGCATGAATCCGCAGTCGCGCCGCTTGGATTGCAAGGCGTTCGCGGCCTCGGCGAGGTCGGCGATGACGGCGCTGGCGGTGGCGTCCTGCCCGGCGCCGCGTCCGTAGAAAAGGGTTTCGCCCACCACGTCGCCATGCACGCAGAGCGCGTTGAACACGCCGTTCACGCTGGCCAGCACATGCTTCTCTGGCACGAGGGTGGGATGCACGCGCACTTCGATTTCGCCCGCGGCGGCGGCTTTGATGATCCCGAGCAGCTTGATGCGGTAGCCGAGCTTGCGCGCAAAGGCGACGTCGCGCGCGGTGACCTGCTCGATGCCTTCCACGAAAATTTTGTCCGGGCTGATCCACGTGCCGTAGGCCAGCGAAGCGAGGATGATGGCCTTGTGCGCGGCATCCCAGCCATTCACGTCGAGCGTAGGATCCGCCTCCGCATAGCCCTGCGCCTGGGCCTCGGTGAGCGCGTCGGCGTAGTCGATGCCGGCATCCGTCATCCGCGTGAGGATGTAGTTCGTGGTGCCGTTGATGATGCCGTGGATGCTCTGGATGTGGTTGCCGACAAACGACTCGCGAACCGCCTTGATGATCGGGATGCCGCCCGCGACCGCCGCCTCGAAAAACACCGGCACTTCGCGCGCGCTGGCGAGATCGAAGATTTCCTTCCCGTGCTCGGCGAGCAGCGCCTTGTTGCCGGTGACCACAATTTTGCCGGCCTCGATGGAGCGAATGATGAGCGCGCGCGCTTCCTCGATGCCGCCCATGAGCTCGACGACGATCTGCACGTTCGGGTCATCGACCACGTCCTGCCAGCGCGGCGTGAAGAGCGCGGCGGGGGCGTCGACGGAGCGCGATTTTTTCAGGTCGCGCACGGCGATGCGGCGCACCTCCAGCGTCAGGCCCAGGCGCTCCGAGAGAAGGGCGCGATTGAGCGTGAGGTGCTTGTACACCCCTGCCGCTACAGTGCCAAAGCCAGCGAGGCCGATGCCGATTTGCTTCATAGTTTGAAAATGGGCGCGGAATATCGTCGCGAGAGGAGGGTGGGGGCAAGTGTGGAGTGGCGATAAGGTAGGGACGCCGCGCCGCCGGCGTCCCTGATTTCCCGCGAGAGACGTTTGATTTCTCCTCCCGCATTCCCTCCCAAAGATCAGGGACGCCGGCGGCGCGGCGTCCCTACCTTAGTAGCAGCGCCCAGTCGTTCGCGTCCGGGGCGTGAAAAGTTTGCCGGCCGCCGGTTTTGGTGGCGGGGTCGCCCTCGAATTTTCCCGTGCGCGGGTTGAACCAGCGGGCTTTGAAGTTGCCGGCGGGGAGGTCGAAGCTGCATTCGTCGCCGTGCGGGAGGTAGACGACGTAGGTTTGGCCGGGGTCGGCGAGGGCGATGGCGTCGCCGGTGAGGGCGGTGAAGGGTTTGAGGCGGGCGAAAGGGAGCGCGGTGAAGAAATCGTGGAGGCTCTTGAGTTGCGCGGCGGCGCCTTCGTCTTTCACCAAGAACGTGTAGTGGCCGGCGGGGTCGATGCGGTTCCAGGCGTCGCTGTGGCCGATGGTGCCGTTGAAGCCCGCGGCGAACCAGCCGCCGGCGCAGACGATGCGCCAGGAGCTGCGGCGCACTTTGTCGGTGTGGTGCACCTGGCGTTTTTCGCTGGGGCCGTCGCGCAGGTATTCGTAGCCGTTTTCGGAATTGAGCACCGGTTTGTGGTATTGGTGATCGGCGGCGATGCTCGCGGTGAGCGTGGCGGAATCGCCGGTCCAGCAATGCTGCGTTTCATCCCACGCAGTCCCCTCGCCCATTTGGCCGGTCTGCTGCGAGAGCACGTCGATCTCCGGGCCGGGGCCGAAAAATTCGCCGATGCGCCAGGGCGGATCGAATCCCGCGCGCGGGCTCTCGCCTTTGCGGCTCGCGGAGATCACCGGGTGCACGGTGACGAGGTGGTGGTAGGGATCGTTGGCCTTGATGAAGCTCGCCGTCGATTTCACCCACTCGATATCGCCGGGCACATCGAGCCGGTATTTGCCGTCGGGATGCGTCTCGTATTCGTTGGCGAGGGTCCAGAGGAACACGTTGTCGAAGGCGCCGTAGCGCGCGAGGAGGTAGCGGAGCCACTGGTGCTCGCGCGCGGGCGTCCACGCGGCGGTGTCGGTGTACGGGCGGCGGTAGAAATTGAGCAGGATCATTTCCGCATTCATGCCGCTCGCGCGGAGCTGGCGCATCAGGTCGTCGAAGTGCTGGAAGAATTTCGGGTTGAAGCGATCGAGGTCCGGATGGCGCGGGGTGCCGCCCCAGGCCCAGTAATTCTCGGGGTCGGCAGCAGCGTGGGCTTCGCTGTGGCCGATGGTGAAGCGGATGAAATTGAACTGCTGCTCGCGGCGGGTGCGGAGGTATTGCTCGCGGAGCGCGGGCGTGATGGGCGTGTCGTCGAACAAGCCGTAGCAGGTATCGCCCATCGGGAAAAATGCGGTGCCATCCGCGGTGGCAAAGGCGAAGGGATTTTCCGGATGAATACGAATAGGCCCGTGTCCGCGCGGCGGCGTGCAGCGGAGCGTGCCGCGCTGGAGAATCTCCACGCCCTCGCCGCGCAGGAGAAATTTCCACTCGCCCTCTTCGTCGGGCGCAAAGCGCAGGCGCCACGTGTCGCCGCCGTCGTAGAAGCCATCGGCCACCACCGTGCGGCCCGAGGGCGCGGTGAACTCACCCACCAGCGCGGCCTCGCGGAAGGGATTGTCCACATGCGCGCGGCCCTGCGCGGTGAATTCGTGCAGCTCCCAGCGCGGCACCTCCGCGACGGGCAGCGTGACTTCCGCGGGCGTGGTGCCGTCGCGGATTTCATCGATCGTCCGGAGAAAGGCGCGCCCGAACGAAGCGCCCATCTGCCGCACTTCGCCGGTGGTGAAATTCCACCACGGCATTTCCCAGCCCCAGATGCGCGTGCCGTATTTCTTCATCGCGTACTGGTGGAGGTTGAAATCGTTCGTCATCGGACGCCCTTCCCAATTGTATTTTTCGGGCGTGGTCTCATCCTTCCAGCGGTGGCCGGCCATGCGCAGCGTGGGGAAGAGCTGCGTGAAGCGCAGCCAGGCGCGCGAGGTGGGCTTGCCCTGATCGCCGTCGGTGTAGAACACCACGTTGCGATCGCGCGGCATGATCCAGTTGTGCCACGTCACGGCGAAATCGGGCTTCAGCCGGTCGACGGCGGCAAACGTGAGTTTCCCGGTGGCCGTCTTATGCGGGTCCGGCAAATCGTAGCTGCCGCGGTACTCGAAGCCCTGCGCCACGCCGTCGACGTTGGTCATCGGGTGCAGCACGATCACGTAGTGGCGGCGGAACTCGGCGGCTTCGTCGGAGAGCAGGAAGCCAATGGCCCCCTCCATGGCATAGGAGGCGAAGGTTTCGTAGCAGTGCTCGCGTCCGTGCCAGAAAATGACGCGCTTCTTTTCGCGCGGCACCGAGGGGTCGGTGACGGTGAGCTCCCAGTGCTCGCGTCCGCCGTCGCTTTTGCCGATCATTTCCTTTTTCAGATGCGGGTGCGCGGGGAGGCCGTTGATGAAGCGGAGGTAGTCGGCGTAGGTGTACCAGGGGCTGAGGCCGAACTTGGTGTCGCCGGGTGCGGCCTGGAATTTCACCGTGGCGATCCAGCGATCGGTGCTGCCGTCGATTTGCGTCCATTCTCCACCGGGCGGCTGGATGAAGGCGAAGTCGCGGAGTTTCATGCCGGACTCGGGCTTGGTGTCGTAGTCGGTGCGCTGGCCGTCGCCGGAGAGATCGAGGTGCAGCGTGACGGTCACGGGCGCGGTGCCGGCGTTGTGGCAGAGCAGATCCACGCGGGAGACGGCGTGCCTCAGGACGCTTTGGCCGCCGTCTTCAAAGGAGGCGCGGATGTGGAATTCCTTCGGGGCCTTCTGTTCGATGCGCTGGAGGTCGTGCGGCGTGCCGCCGTCTTCGGGGACGGACCAGGTGATGTCCTGGGCACGCGCCGGGAGCAGGGAGAGCGGGAAGGCGAGCAGAGCGGCGAGGGCGGCTTTCATGTGGTGCAGTGGATGGGAAAGTCCGGAGGGGTAGGAAACTTTGCGGAAAACGGGGCCGGGAATAGGGTTTGGAGTTTCAGAGGTACAGACCGCTTTTTGCCGACTTTTTTTCGTGTTTTTTGGGACGGGAAACGGGAGGTGAAAAAGGGCGCTGGCGCGCTTCTCGAACTGACCGCCTGGGGTGGCTTTCCTCATTTTTTTGACGGGGTGGATTGTCGCACTTTGGGTGGGGAATGGGAAGCTGAAACGGGCGGCGGGTTCTGTGTTGTTGGTGCTCTCGGCGGCGATTTACCGGGGAGGACGCGGATGTGGCTCGCGCGGCTTGGGTGCGGCGACCTTGGCGGGTCGGGTTGCTTGCTGAAATTAGCGGGGATTAGCGAGGATTAGCGGTTCAAAGGACGCGACTCTTTTTACCGCTAATCTTCGCTAATCTTCGCTAATGATTTTGCGTTCTCCGCGTTCTCCGCGAGTTCCGCGGCAATTTTACCGCGGAGGACGCGGAGGGCGCGGAGGGCGCGGAGAACATAGAGGGCGGAGGTACGTAGCTGCGACGGGAGGTTGCAGACGTTTGCCTGTTTCTCGTGCGAGCGTCTGCGACCTTCCGGTCGCAGCTACGAAGGTTGGGCGCTGCGCGCTGTGCTTTTGAATCACGCGGGGGGCGCGTGAGCCACGTTGGGGCGGGCCACGGAATGGGGGTTTCTTGCCAAGGGGGTGGGGATCGGGTTTGTTTTGGCGCCATGTCCGCTGAACTGGCCACCGAGAGTTCCAGCCCACGCCGTTTGCCGCCGATTTTGCGGCGCACTTGGTATTCGTTGAATCAGGCGTTTCGGCATCGGATCGGGCACCTGGAGATCACGCCGGACCAATACAGCATCCTGCGCTGGCTGCAGGAGGGGGATGCGCGCGGGCTGACGCAGCAGACGATCACGGATTTGATGGCGAGCGATCCGAATACGATTACCTCGATTTTGCAGCGGATGGAAAAGGCGGGGCTGATTGCGCGCCGGGCGCATGAGACGGACAAGCGGGCGCGGCGGGTGTGCATGCAGCCGGAGGGGCGGCGGGCGTTTGCGGAGGCGTACCAGATTGCCACGGAGCTGCAGCGGGAGGTGCTGAACGCGCTGCCGGCGACGCAGCGGGAGCGGTTTTTGCGGGACCTGGAGCGGGTCGCGGAGGCGTGTGCGGCGGCGGCGCGGAAGTGACGCTGAGCCGAGACAACGGCAGGATTTACAGGATTGAACGGGATGGAGAGAGGCGGACCGCTTGCGGGAACCAATTAGCGAGGATTAGCGGAGATTAGCGGTTTGAGGGCGCGGCTTTTTTTACCGCTAATTTTCGCGGCAAATCTTCGCTGATTTTTTGGGGGAAATGGGGCCGCACCGTGTTTCATGGTCGCGCGTAGCGAGGTGATGCAACCCCTTCAGGGTTGGTGCCATTTTTCGCAGGGTACCAGGGTAGTCCTCGCTTCGCTCAGACAACCCTTCGCTGATCTATGGAATCCCGTTGGGATTCCCACGCATACGGAAATTATTTTGGCAATCCCTGAAAGCGGCTGGGAGGCACTGGTAGAATGGGAGGCACTGGTAGAAGCGGCTTCCAGCCGCTTTCGTGCAACTCATACGCGCCTGGAAGGCGCGTCTACGAGCGGCGCCGACCGTTGCTTGCGGATTGAAACGTCGGACGTTGGACGTTTAAGCGGCTGGAAGCCGCTTCTACGGGCCGGGCGCAAGGGCATTGCTCTTTTCTAAACAAATACTGGTGCTTTTTCCGTCTCGTGGGTTTTTCTCATCCCATGAGATCCGTCATCCTCTCCTCTCTTTTCTCCGTCACCCTTTTTCTCGCGCCCTCGACTTTGTGGGCGGAAACCGTGGAGGCCGATATTGTCGTGTATGGCGGCACGGCGGGCGGGGTGGCGGCGGCTTGCACGGCGGCGAAGTCTGGCAAGAAGGTGGCGCTGGCCGAATTCGGCAAGCATATCGGCGGGCTGACGTCGGGCGGGCTGGGCTATACGGACATCGGCAACAAGGCGGCGATTGGCGGGTTTTCGCGGGAGTTTTACAAGCGGCTCGGGACGCACTACGGCAAGGCCGAGGCGTGGACCTTTGAGCCGTCGGTGGCGGAGAAGGAGCTGCGCACGATTCTCGATGAGAACAAGGTGCCGGTGAAATTCACGCAGCGGCTGGCGAGCGTGAAAAAGAACGGGGCGCGGATCACGGAGATCACCATGGAGGACGGCACGGTGTATCGCGGGAAGATGTTCATCGATGCGACCTACGAGGGCGATCTGATGGCGAAGGCGGGCGTGAAATACATGGTGGGGCGCGAGGCGAATACGGAGTACACGGAGACACTGAATGGCGTGCGCGCGGAGACGCCGGCGCATCAATTTGGGGTGCCGGTGGATCCGTATGTGAAGCCGGGCGACCCGAGCAGCGGGCTGCTGCCCTTCGTGATGGCGGAGCCGCTCGGCACGCCGGGGGCGGGCGACAAGTGCGTGCAGGCTTACAATTTCCGGCTCTGCCTGACGAAGAAGGAGAGCAACAAAATCCCCATCACCGCGCCCGCGGGCTATGACCCGAAGCAGTATGAGCTGCTGGCCCGCTACTGCCAGGTGCTCACGGAGACGAAGCGCCCGACGAGTCTGAAGACGTTTTTGAAGGTGGACATGGTCACGCCGGAGAAGACGGACATCAACAACAACGGCGCGTTTTCCACGGACTACATCGGCAAGAACTACGCGTATCCGGAGGCCGGCTACGCGGAGCGCGCGAAGATTTGGAATGAGCACATCGCGTATATCAACGGGCTGCTTTATTTTCTGAAAACGGACAGCCGCGTGCCGGACAATGTGCGGCACGAGATGGGCGAGTGGGGGCTGTGCAAGGATGAGTTCACGGACACGGCGGGCTGGCCGAACCAGATGTATGTGCGCGAGGCGCGCCGGATGATCAGCGATTACGTGATGACGGAGAAAGTGTGCCGCTACGTGGAGAGGCCCGACGACAGCGTGGGGCTCGGCGCCTACAATATGGATTCGCACAATTGCCGGCGCATCGTGGTCAACGGCAAGGTGAAGAACGAAGGCGACGTGCAGGTGGGCGTGCGGCCGTATCCGATCAGCTACCGGAGCATCGTGCCGAAGGAAGCGGAGTGCGATAATCTGTTCGTGCCGATCTGTCTTTCCGCGACGCACATCGCGTATGGGAGCATCCGCATGGAGCCGGTGTTCATGATTCTGGGCGAAAGCTCGGCGCTGGCGGCGTCGCTGGCCATTGACGACAAGGTGCCGGTGCAGAAAGTGGAGTATGCGAAGCTGAAGGAGCAGCTGACGAAGGCGGGGCAGGTGCTGGCGTGGAATAATGCGGCGGCGGGCCAGAGCGGTGGCAATCCGGGGTCGGCGGCGCCGGCGCTCCCGGGCATCGTGCTCGACGACACGAAGGCCGAGAAGAAGGGCGAGTGGAAGGAGGGCAACCTCAATCCGCGCGTGGGCACGGGGTATATTCACGACAACAACGAGAACAAGGGCAGCGCGATGTTGATCTGGACGCTGGAGGTGCCGGAGGACGGGCAGTACGATATCAACTTTTATTTCCCGCCGAGCGATAACCGCGCGACCAATGTGCCCGTGTGGGTGGCCGCGGGGGATGACGTGCGCGAAGTCAAAGTGAATGAGCGTGAGGGAAACGGTGTGGCGAGCCTCGGCAATTACAATCTCGGCAAGGGGATGAAGACGACGATCACCGTCGGCAACCAGGGCACGACCGGGCATGTGGTGGCGGATGGGATCCAGGCGATTCGGACCGGGGTGAAGGGGCCGCGGCCGAGCGGGGGGAATTGAGGGCGAGCCTGCTGAGAATGTTTTAGCTGCGGGGCGTAGTCTGGAGTGCGGAATCGAGCGGAGCGAGATGGACAGCTCCGCGAAAGCGGGGCTGCCCGAAGGGTTCGCGCGGAGGCGCGAATCAACCTTGGCACCGCTCTGCGGCCCGGCGCGGCTTGCCGCGCGTGGAGGGGGAAAACCTCATTCTACGGCCGGCACCTCAAACTCGTCGGCAACCCGAACGCGATCGAGCTTCAGGCTGTAAATCTTTCGCACCTGCACCTGCGAGGCCGTTCTCTCAAACCACGCAGCAGAGCACCATCGATACTGGCTGGCGACTGGCACGAGACCGTGGTGAACCGGATTTTGGTGAACGTAGTTCAAGCGCGCGAGGTAGCTACCTTCCAGATCGAGGATGGTTTCCCGGTAGTTGAACCACACGCGGCGGCGTGGTGAACCATCCAGCTTGTTGATCCAAGCGGCCGTTTTTCCATGGAGCTTTCGCAACGCCGTCGGAAGCGAAGAAGCTCCGTCATCGGGCGAGTGAGCGACGAAGTGATAGTGATTGGAAAAAATCGCCCACGCCTCGAGCTGCCATCCGGCTTCCGCAGCGACACCCAAAAGACCGCGTTGAAGAACATCCAGGCGTTCACGCGTACGGAAAAGGTGTTCTTTGTGAAGGGTGCTGGCGGTGACAAAATAGGTGCCGGTGGCGGCGAGGCGATGGACCGGGGAATGGGGCCAGGCGATATCGTGCGACATGAGGGTGGGGAGGGGTTCGACCCTCCGCGCGCAGCAAGCTGCGCCTTCCGCAGAGCGGTGGCAAGCCACCGCACTCCAGACTGCTGCCCGACTCCAGACTGCTGCCCGCGATTAAGGTGACAAAAAAAGCCGGCCCATGCTTGCGCATGGGCCGGCTTGAAGAGAGCTGAGGCTCGGGTGCGTTCCTTACGGCAGCACTTGATCCACCACGCTCACCGATTTGTCGGTGAAGGAGACGATGGACACGATGTGCGACGCGGTGTTGAAGCAGCGCGTGGCGCCGGCGGTGCCGGAGACGACCTTGAGGACGCTGAAGGTCTTCACGATCTTGCCATCGACGCCGGCGAGCGGCTGGTTCTCGCGGATGAGCTCGCTGACGACGCCGGAGCTGTTCACGCCGTAGAGGGCGAGGTCGTCAATCGAGGTGATGCCGCCGGGGGCGGGGCCACCCACGGGACCGCGGTCGAGCATGGCGGTGAAGATGGGGCCGGTCGCGCCGCCGGGCAGAGCCAGGGACGAGAAGACCTTGTATTTCGCGCCGATGGGGGCGCCCGGAGGCTGCGCGCCTTCGCGAGCCACGAGGGTGAGCGAGCCAATGGCGGGCTTCCACCAGATGCCGGTGTCATCCGCCGTGGTCACGCCGACACCCTTGCCGGTGCCCATGAAGGCGACGCCAGCGTCGGTGGGCGAGCTCACCGGATCCTTGAGCGCCTGGAATTTGACGCCGGTCGGGAGACCGGGGGCGTCCGCGGCCTGCGTGCGGCAGAGGGGTTCCCAGTGCGCGCCGCTATCGACGGTGGTGAAGATGCCGCGGGCCTGGGCGCTGGTCACCGTGCCGCCCTTGACGACGAGGAGCGTGCCGAGCGTGGACTGGCGGGCGCCGGTCGAGTCGGGCGCCTGGAAGTTCAGCTTGGACCACTTCCCATCCGTGATGAGCACGCTGTTGAGCGAGCCACCCGAGACCGCATAGGGCGTGAGGCCGCTGGGCGTGGCGGTGACGAATTCCTGGGTGTTGTCGCTCAGAACCACCTGGAGGAGGCACTTCGCGCCGTTGACCTGGCCGCGTCCCTGCGACGGAGAGCCGGCGAGACCCTTCAAGATGTTGAAGGACTTGAAGGTGGGAGCGCCCGGCGTGATGGTGCTCGGGTCGCCTTCGCGGATGATCTTCGTCACGGCCGTGCCGTTGGAGGGAAGCCACCAGGCGCCGCCGTCGGTCTTGGCGTCCACGGCGGGCGTGCCGGTGCCCTTGGCCAGGGAGCCGAGGAACACGATGCCGGACTGGCTGTTCGTCACGACGTCCGCCGGTTCGCCTTTGATGGAGACCGCGGTGAAGGAGAAGAAGTTGGCGCCATCGGAGCCGGGGGCCACGGTGCCTTCCTGAGCGAGGATCTCGAGGTTGCCATCGCGGCCATTGGTCACGACGACGAGGTCATTGGCGGTGCTGATGCCGGGGCCGGTGAGGGTCGCGAGGAAGGCGACGTGGCCGCGGTTGTCGATCACGGGGTCCTTGAGGCCCTTGAAGAGCACGCCCACGGGCTGGCCGGGAGCCTGCACGCCGGTCTTCACCAGGAGCTCGCCACCGACGAAGATGCCGATGCCGGACTGGGACTTGAGAACGACCGGGGTCTTCTGGGCCGGAGCGGACCAGTGGCCGACGAGGGCGATGGTGCCCGCGTCGTTGATCGCCGGGGGACCAAAGCTGGTCCACTTCGCACCGACCTGGATGTTCGGGTCCACGCCCGCGCCGGGGACGTCCCCAGCCTTGGTGTAGATTTCCGTGGCGAGGGCCACGCCGAATTGGGTGACGTCCTTCTCGAAGACGAGCGCGCCGTCCGCCGTCACGCGGAAGCCGCCGACGAGGGCCGTCGTGCCGCCGGGCGTGAGGTTGTAGAAGTCCACCACGGACTTGGCCGCGCCGCCGCCGAAGGAGCCTTCGATGCCGAGGGCGTCGTCAAAGTAACTAAACGCGGTGTTACCGGTCGTGGACACGCCGCCCGGCTGGAATTGGGCGTAGGAGGTGGTGATGCTGGTCGCCTGGAGCAGCGCGTTCGGGTTGGAAGCCGAAACGGTCTGCGTGCCGCCATCCGTGGTGGCGCCGAGCGCATAGCGCTGGCCCATGGCCTGGATTTTGCCGGCCGGGGTGCCCGCGCCGAAGGTGCTCGGCGAAGCCCACGCGGTGGATTGGGTGCCGGGGGCCGCTTCGTGGCGGCTGGCAAACATGGTGTTGGCGACAAAGCCGCTGCCGACGGTCTTTTTCACGCCGACGACGCTCCAACGGACATCGGAACGATTGCTCCAGTTGGGGCCGTAGGTGTCCGACAGGTCGGCCAGGATGTCGCCGCCGAGATTGACGTCGAGGTGGCCGGTGGCGGTGGTGAATTGGGTCACAGGACCGAGATCGACGAGGATGTCCGTGGAGGCTCCCACGCCGCCAGTGGCGCGGAAGCACAGGAACACATCACCGTCGGTGTAAGCGGCATTGGCCGAGGCCGGAACCGCACAGACAAAAGCCGCGAGAGCGGCTGTGATTGCGCCGGAGGAGCGCTTCAGATGAGAGAACACGTTCATGATTTAGGGTTGGTGGTTAACTAAGGTGTGCCGGAGAAAACCGTGGGAACCGTGGCTCGCCGCGACCTCGAAACGCAAGGAGTGGAGAGTTACATCTCCATGCCAGCTCCGCGGCTAAATGGTTTCAATCGGGTGCCTGATTGCAGGCAGGGGATTGCGGATAGCTAACCGGAATGACTTAAGAATTGGGGGCCGGGGGGCGGGGGCGGAAAAATAGGGCCTATAGGCCTCATAGGCCCTATTGGGGCCGCGCGCCGGAAGGACGCTTACTTCGAGGCCTCGTCGATTTTTTTGGCGAGGCCGGGGTCGGGCTGGGCGCCGAGTTCGAGGGCGCGCTGGTAGTGGCGGCGGGCGAGCTCGGTGGAGGGCGGGAGGTGCTCCATGTAGAGCACGGCGAGATTGTAGTGGCTCTCGGATTGATTGGGGTCGAGCTCCACGGCGCGGCGGAGCTCTTCCTCGCCCGCGGAGTACCAGCCTTTGCGGCCGAGGACAACGCCGAGGAATTGGTGGGCCTGCGCGTTTTTCGGCGCGTAGAGAACGGCCTGGGCGAGGTGCGCGTGGGCGGCGTCGAGCTGGCCCTGCTCGTAGGCGCCGATGCCGAGGAGCAGCCAGGCGCTGGCGCTTTGCTGGTCGGCCTGGATGATTTGGCGGAGATGGTGCTCGGCTTCGTCGTAATTTTTCTGCCGCTGCTCGACGAGGCCGAGGTTCAGCAGCGCGGGGACGTTCCCCGGGGAAAGCGCGAGCACCTTTTGCAGGCCGTCTTTGGCCGCGGGGAGGTTGCCGTGGCGGAAGGAGGCCATGGCTTCTTCGTAGGTGGCCTGCGCCTGCTGGCGGGTGTCTTCATTGGGCCCGGGCGTGGCGGGGA
>FTCB01000356.1_pt1 | contig 15451 bp, 18 predicted proteins | sample 1639431 | NCBI WGS metagenome assembly FTCB01 (sample SAMEA3914864, study PRJEB12502) | metagenome | biome: forest; material: soil | place: USA | collected 2012-03-12 | depth 0.3 m
CGCCTCCACCACCACCGCCGATGGAAAACAGCGCGGACGCCGTGGAGGCCGAGCGCGAAGCTCGCGCCCAGGCCGCGCGCCGGCTGAATAACACGCGCGGCACACTTTTCGCCGGCGACACCGGCGGCTACCGCTCCAGCACCCTCGGCGCCAAGACGCTTCTCGCCTAGCGCCCCGCACGCACCGTTCCCCCGTCCCTTGGGGCCTTTGCGCCCTGGAGGTCTTTCTCCCGGATAACGAGGAGACCTGAGAGACCCGAGGGACCCCAAGGACCCAATGCTCGTCCCGCCCCTGCGGGCAGCCACGACACTCGCCACCCGCCACACATGCAAGACTACGGACCACTCGCCCAACGCCTCGAAGAGCGCTACCAAGCGCTGAAAACCTTGCGCGCGCCCTGGGAAACGCTCTGGACGGAAATCGCGCGCTATGTGATGCCGCGCCGCTCGCCCGGGCTCAACGGCACCATCCAGACGCCCGGCACCGAAAACGAGGCGCGGCTTTTTGACACCACCGCCATCGATGCGAATCTCACGCTGGCCAACGGCCAGCTCGCGTGGATGTCGCCGCTGGAATCCTCGTGGTTCGCCTTCGAGCCGCGCGATGCCCGCGATGACGATGCGCGCCTGTGGTTCAGCCGCGCTACGACGACGGCGCGCGAGGAGCTGGCGGTGTCGAATTTTTACACGGCCATCCACGAATTCTATCTCGACCGCGGCGCCTTCGGCACCGCGTGCCTCTACGTGGAGCCCGGACGCCGGCAGTTGTTGAATGCGCAGGCGTGGCCCGTGGGATCCTTTGTCGTCGACGAAGACGAGAACGGGATCGTGGACACGGTGATCCGTGAGTTCATGCTCACGGCGCGGCAGGCGGTGCAGAAATTTGGCGCCGAGCAGGTCTCGGAGCGCATCCGCAAAGGAGCGGAGGACAGCACCAAGGCGGGCGACCGTCATCGTTTTCTCCACTGCATCTATCCGCGCGAGGATGCGGAGCGCGACGCGGAAAAGCTCGACGCGCCGAACATGCCGATCGCCAGTGTCTACCTGGAGGCCGACGGCTGCCACATTTGCCGCGTGGGCGGCTATGAGGAGATGCCCGTGATGGTCTCGCGCTATCTCGAATGGGGCAGCGGCCTCGGCTCGCACTATGGCTGGTCGCCGTCCTTTGCCGCGCTGCCCGAGGCGCGCCAGGTGAATTTCATGCAGAAGATGATGGACGCGCTCGCGGAGAAAAAGGCGTTCCCGCCCGTGCTCGCGCCTGATGATCTCGAAGGCGAGATCGACGGCAATGCGATGGGCGTGACGTATTTTTCCCGCGACCTGGCATCCACCGGCGCGCTGCCCAAGGAATGGATGACGGGCGGCTCGTACGACGTGGGGCTCGAGCGCATCAGGGAGCGGCAGAATGCCATCAAGCGCGCCTTCCACGTGGACCTGTTCCAGATGTTCGCGCAGATCGAAAAGCAAATGACGGCGCGCGAGGTGTCGGAGCGCGCGCAGGAAAAGCTGATTCAATTTTCGCCCACCTTTGCGCGGCTCACGAGCGAGCTGTTCAATCCGCTGCTGGAGCGCGTCTTCGGCATCCTGCTGCGCACCGGCCGGCTCGGCGAAGTGCCGCCGAGCATGATCGTGCGCCTGAGCGAGGATCGCGGCTTTGTCCCGCCTCCGCGGATTCAGTACGCCAGCCGCATCGCCGTGGCGCTGCGCTCGCTGCCGAGCATCGGCTACCAGCGCACGCTGGAGCGCGCGCAGCAAGTCGCCGCCGTCGCACCCGAGGTGCTGGATAATTTCGACTTCGACGCCGCCGAGCGCCAGACCGCGCTCTCCGACGGCGTGCCGCCGGATTTCATGCGCACGAAGGAAGACGTGCAGCGCCTCCGCCAGCAGCGCGCGCAGGCCCAGGCGCAATCGCAGAAGCAGGCCATGGCCGCGCAGGCGGCGCAGGCCGCGGGCAGCCTTGCGAAAATCAAATCCGGCACGCCGCTCGGCAACATCATCGAAGGCGCCTTCCCCGCCGCTGGCGATGCGGCCGGCGCGCAGGGCGCGCCAGGCGCCTAGGCCTTGAAGGCCCCACCACTTTCCAGCACGCCATGAGCGAAATCTTTTCCGATCACGAACAGCGCGCCGAAGCCGCCGCCGCGCAGCGCGAGCAGCTCTCGCGCGAGATGGCCGCCTGCTACGCGCGCACCTTTTCCACTGCCGACGGCCGGCGCGTGCTCGCCGATCTGCGCAAGAAATTCGGGCTGCAACGCCTCGTTTTTAAAACGAACCCTGCCGGCCGCTACGACTACCTCGACGCCGCGCTTCGCGATGGCGAGCGCCGTGTGCTCAGCGAGATCGAAGGCGCGCTGCTGCTCGCGGGCAACGCCAGCTAGGCCCACCAGCGCGTGGCCATCGGGCCGGAGCGTCGCATGGGCCGATAGGTCTCCTCGCGGCGCCACATCAAAGCTATGCCATACCAACAATCCACCACCGGCGATGCGTCCGGTGGCAGTACTCTCACCGCGCCGGCCGAGGCCAGCGCCGCGACCACCAGCACCGCACCCGCTGCGGAAACCTCGACGAGTTCGAGTCAGCAACCCAGCGCCACCTGGTTCAAGGACGACACCGGTATCTTTTCCGAAGGCTGGCAGGAGCGCCTCCCCGGCGAACTGAAGACGCACGCTTCGCTCAAGGTGATGCCGAGCATCGAGGCGCTGGCCAAAAGTTACGTGGAAACGAAGGCCATGGTGGGTAAGCGACTCGAGCGCCCCGGCGACAATGCCACTGCCGAGCAAGTGGCCGCCTGGCGCAAGATCGTGGGCGCACCGGATAAACCGGAAGGCTATCTCGGCAACGCGAAAAGCGTGCGCCCCGATGTGATTCCGGAGAATTTGTGGGATACCGCGGGTGAGAAGCGCTTCCTCGAAATTGCGCATCGCCATGCGCTGCCGCCCGCTGCCGTGAAGGACATCCTCGCTTACTACGGCGAGAGCGTGGCGCAGTCGCTCTCCGCCTCGCAGCGTCAGGAGACCGTGGTGCTCCAGCACGAAGGCACCAAGCTCCGGCAGGCGTGGGGCCAGGACTTCGACCGCAACCTCGCCACCGCCGCACACGTGGCCGTGACCGTGGGGCTCGATCCAAAAACCGACCCGATCTTTACCAATGCACGCGTGGTGCAAGCCTTCGCGCGCATGGGCCGGTTTCTCTCCGAAGACAAACTGGTCTCCGGCGGCGCCGCCTCCATCGCCATGAGCATGGCCGACCGCGCGCAGGAGATTACCGATCCGAAAAGCCAAGGCCAGCTTGCCCGCGAATACCGCGGGGAATTCGGCCCCGAGCGCCAGCAAGCCGCGCAGGATCATCTCCATTCTCTCTACACCGCCGCGCGGCAGCGCTGAGTCCCATCTCGAGGGTGCACTACCCTTTCTGGAAATTCACCCACTACCTACCGAAACATCACCATGTATTCACGCCAGGCCAAAACTGACACTGCCGGCTACGCCAAGGCCGCGCAGGTCGCCACCGTCAACGGCTCGCTCGCCACGCTCCGCGTCCATAACAACGGCGCGGCCACCGTTTATCTCCAATTCCACGAAGCCGTCGCCGCACCCAATGATGGGGCCGTGCCCGCCGCTGCACCGATTCCGCTGCCTGCGGGCACCTATTTCGAATCCGACACGCCGTTCGATTTTCGCAGCGGCTTCTATGTGTGCGCCAGCTCCACGGCCGCCACCAAGACGCTCATCGCCACGAACGATGTGCGCATCACCGCGGAATACCGCTACTGAAACATGAGCGCAAGTTTCTGGCCCTCCGTCCCGCCCACCACCGTGGTGTCGTACGACACCTTCGGCGGCGGCGGCGTGAATTTCTCTATCGACGGCGGCGGACGCAACGTCACGCTGAATCTCGGACTCGTGGCGGACGGCGGAATCGTGCTCAGCAACTGCCGCTTCGCGCAGCTGAATATCAATAGTTCAGGCTGGATTTTCGAGTTGCATCCCGGGGCGACCCCATGGGCGCTATCGATGGGCAGCGGCGGGCTGGTCATCGGCGGCGACTACAGCGGCACCGTGCTCGGACTGGAGCAAATCCCGTCCAGCGTGACGCAGCTCTCCGCTCCCAACTTGCCGAATCTCACCACGCTCACTCTGCCCTCCTTTACAGGGCTGCAGTTGGTTTACCTCCGCTCCTCGCTGGCACTGACGCATGTGACGCCCACCGGACCGTTCAGCAATGCGTGCACGTCGATCGATTTTGGCTACTGCTCCCTCACCCAGGCCAGTGTGGATGCCATTCTGATCGCCGCCACGATGACCGACACGCCGAGTGGCATCATCGATCTCAGCGGAGGCCTGAACGCCTCGCCCTCCGCCGCGGGCCTCGCGGCCATCGCGACCCTCCAAAGCATGAGCTGGAGCGTCGCCACCAACTAAATCCCATGTCTGTCGCCAACGATACCTCTGCCATCGTCTACACCGGTAACGGCTCCGCCACCTACACGATCCCGTTTCCGTTTCTCGATCCCAGCCACATCAAAGCCACCATCGAACCGCTCACGCTGCTGGGGACGGTGGCGCATCGCGGAATGTTGCTCGAAGACGTGCCGGACCTCACTGACTACCAATTTGGCATGAACCCGGAGGTCGGCGCTGAAACGCTGACGGTTGGCACCGTGTTCCGCGTGAAGCGCCTCGACGGCCTGTTTTCCCGCACTTACGAAGTAGTATCCGTCGCTGCCGGGCCAGCGTCCGCAGATTTGATCGTCACGACCAATAGTGTCGACGCATTGCACTTTTCCGGCGGTGACATGGCTGCAGGAGACGAAGATCAAATCTTTCTTGCTGCTGTTCCTACGCAACTCGACCCCGATGCCTACACGGTGACGCGCCTGGCCGATGGTTCCGGTGGCACGCTTACGCCCATGGCGGACGTGAGTACGGATGCGACCATAACCATTTGGCGCGACGTGCCGTTCACGCAGCCCACGGAATTTCAGTTCGCGGGACCGTTTCCTTCGCGCTCGGCGGAGACCGCACTCGATCGCGTGGTGATGCAAATTCAGCAGATAAACCGCCGCCTCGAGCAGCACACCGGAGAAAACGCCAATGGCATTCTCATTCCACCGCCCGGCAGCACCAATACGCAGGATGTGCCGACGTGGGGCAATACCGCCGCGCGTGCCGCCGTGACGGCCGCGCGCGCCGGCCAACTCGGCGTCCAACTCGATACGGGCGACGTGTATGAGGCCCGCAGCAAAAGCCCCGGTGATTGGTTCCGCGTGGGCGGCGGCCGCTGGGAGAAGGAATGGTGCCTCTTCCGCAAGACCGAAGAGATCGTGTCCGGCAGCGGGATTTTCACCGCCGTGCTGCCCGAAGAGACCACGGTCGGAAAGATGTTTGCCTACACGCACGCGCCCGTGACCGAGGATTCCGTGGATCTCACCCTGCGCGTCGGGACACTCGAGATCGGCACCGTTTCCATCGATGTTGGTCAACAGTTTGTGATCATCGATTCCGAGATCCCCGACATCATCTTCCCTGCCGGCGCCGTCGTGCTCCTGGAGCTCGTCAATAACACGTACCCCGGCGGCAACAACAAAGGGCTCACCGTCGGTCTCCTCGCAGACCATCGCGGCACCGTCCTCTATAGCGATATCCCTTAAACTCTCTCGAGCCGTGATCGTCTGAGGTCCTTCGCCCCAATTTTTTCTCCGAAACATCACCATGTATTCCCGCCGCACTAAAACTGACACCGCCGGCTACGCCAAAGCCTCTCTCGTGGCCATCGGCGCTGGCCACCTTACCACCCTTCGGGTGCACAACAAAGGCACCAGCGCCGCCTACGTGCAGCTCCACGATGCCTCGGCTGCACCCGCGGACGGCGCCACGCCCGCGGCCGCACCCGTCCCGGTGCCCGCTGGTAGTTACTACGAATCCGATACCGCTTTGGATTTCCGCGCCGGCCTTTATGCCTGCGCCAGTTCCACGGCGGCGACGAAGACCCTCATCGTGGGCAACGACGTTTGGATCACCGCGGAATACCGCTACTGAAACATGAACGCGCGCCCCGCCACCGCCCTCCTCAGCGGTTTTCCAATCTCCCTGCCTTGATTTTCTCCTTTCCGAAATGAGTGCGCTTTTCATCCCCGGTCCTGCCGCCGCAACCACCCGCGTGCGGGCCGCCACCACGACAACGATTACCATCGCCTCCGATCTAAATCCCGGCGATGTACTCGATGGTCTCACTCTCGCCGCAGGCGATCTGGTGCTGGTTAAAAATCAGCTCAGCCCCGCGCAAAACGGAATCTACATCGTAGCCGCCGTGCCCGTGCGGACCAGCAGCTACCCTGCGTTCAGCGACTATCCCGGCCTCGCCGTGATCGTGGAGGAAGGCGCCACGAATGCCGACACGGGCTGGCTCTGCGTGAGCGATCGGGGCGGCACGCTCGGCACCACGGCGTTAAATTTCGTCCGGACTCCGGCACTGGTGACCAATCTCGCCTATCTCAGCAATCTCGGGAACGACAGCCTCGCGCGCATCGGCGATCGTGATCGGCCCTTCGCCACGCTCCAAGCGGCGTACAATGCGGGCGCACGCTCCTTCGATTGCGGCGCCGGATTTTTCGGCAGCCTCGTCTGCGACGGCAGCGCCTCAACTCTCTATTTTACAGGCGCCGGCACGGTGGTTGGCGATATTTACACGCAATTCGACCTGGAGATCTACGCAAGCGGCGGGGAACTCGTACGGTTGGGAAATATCACCGGTCAGGGCAGCTCGACCACGGGGACCATTGGGGATCCCGGCGGCTCCGGACCGATCCTTTCGCTCTCGCATTGTTACGTCGTCGGCAACGTGAACTCGATCGGCGGCGACGGCGCGGCAAATCATTTCTCGGGCCCCGGCGGTCCTGGCGGCGGAGGCGGCCGCATCATCCTGTTCGACACGCATGTTACCGGCAACGTCCTATCGCGCGGCGGAAACGGCGGTGTTGGCGATGCCTGGCCCGGCGGCGCCGGTGGCAACGGAGAGCGCATCCTGCTCCGAGCCAACAGCACCGTGGATCTCGACGTAACCAGTGCCGGTGGTGATGGCGGCGCGACCGATAGCTCGATCGGCTCCGCCGGCGGCAATGGCGGTGAAGTAGACGTGCAGCAATCCACCGTGCTTGGCACCGCTTCGGCTCCAGGAGGCGCCGCAGGCGCAGCCTTCTATCCGGGCTATCCCGGCGCGCAGGGCTCCACCTATTTCACGCTGGCCATCATCGGTGCCGCGCCCGCCGTCACTACCCGCGTCGGCTCGAGCATCGGCGGCGTCTTTTATACTAGTTAGTCAGCCGGCCCTCCTCCTTCCGCCATCCACCGCCACTTGCTTCCACGATCACTCCGAAATATGAGCGCGCAATTCTTATCCAGCCAACCACCCACCATCACAAAATGTAAAACGCTGGGCACGACGATGAGTGTGAGCACGCCCTCCTATTTGACCGGTCTTCAACTTGACGGTGTTTCGGGAGAAACTTGGGTTTATGAGTTCTTTCTCTTTATCGCCAGTGGCGACGCAGGAGCCACTGTCAGCCTCAATCCCAACGGAGCGACCTCTCTGCTCGGAATTGTTGAGGCAACCTCCGAGGGTAATTTACCTCTGATGGCGGATGGAACAAATAGCTTAACGTTCGCTTCAACCTATCCGCTCGCGCTGGTGAAGGCTGCGGGGACGGTCACCTTTGGTGGAATCGCACCACACTCCCTCTTACCGTTTTTTGGTGCCGGGACCCTCCAAATCCTCTCCGGCTCATTCATGCGCGCTCAGAAAGTGAGCTGACGTTTATGCTGATTTACACGACGGCGACGGGGGAGGCGTATCGCGCGATGGCGGCGCGGCAGCGGGACGGCCTGCGAGCGCATGGCTACACGGGGACATGGCGCTGCATCGCCGATGCGCCCGGGGAGTTTGGCGCCGATGGGCTGTGCGCAGAAGCGGGCGCCGAGTCCGATCGCACCATCAATCGCCGCCAAAAAACCCGCCTGCTCGAACTCGGCGCAGTCGCACCGGGCGAGAGCATCGCGTTCCTCGAGGCGGATGTTCAGGTGCACGGGCCTGTCTCGGAGGTATTGTCCGAAGCTGAGACCGACGGCGTGGTGCTCGTGCAGCGGGGATTCCTGCGGCTGCGGGCACTGCTGCAGCGGCAGCGCAGCGAAGCCGCCGCGGCGGCGGCGCCGGATCTCGCGGCACCTTGGTGTGGGATGGTCGCCGTGCCATCATGTTTCGGAGAGGCGTTCTTTGCACGCTGGCGCGAAGCGCATGGAGCGGCGATTCTCGGCTACGATGAAGTGGCGCTCTGGGACACCCTCCAGTCCTTTCCCTGGCGCTTCTCCGAGGCTGTGCAATTCCCACCGAGCACAGCGCCGCTGGTGCACTACCAGGGCGCGTTCAAGAGCCAGATCTCCCCGCAGGTGGCGGCGGAGATCGCCACCCAAAAGGCGCGGCTGCTCGCACTCGCGATGGCGAAATCCCGGCCCCCTATCGGTCCTGTTTCGGCACCGTCCATCCCCCGGCACACGCTCTCTCATCCATAATTTATGTCCGTTTCCACGACTTGCATGGCGCTGCGCTACGACGGCGCCGGCACCCATTACCTCATCACGTTTCCGTTTTTGGAGACGGCGCACATTCGCGTGGCCGTCTCGCCCGACGGTGTCGCCGACCCCGTGCCGCTTGGGCCCGCGGAATTCTCCGTCGTGCAAAACGAAACGAGTTGGTCGGTCATCACCACCACGGCTTACGCCCTGCCCGCCACGGTGCTCGTTTGGCGCTCCGTGCCGCTCACACAGCCCACGGAATTTCAGCTCGCCGGGCCCTTTCCTTCGCAATCGGCAGAGACAGCGCTGGACCGGGTCGTGATGCAAATCCAGCAGCTCAACCGGCGCATCAACGAAGTGGCCGAGCAGAACGACGGCGACTTCGTGCTGCCCCCGCCATCGGGCAACGTGTCCACGGTGATCGACGTCCTGAGCTGGCCCAGTGACGGCGGGCGCGGGTCGGCGCAGCCCAACCGCGCCGGCCAGCTCGGCGTGCAGCGCGACAACCGCTCGCTCTGGGTCTCGCAGAGCGCCGCCGTGGGCGACTGGAAGCGCTTTGGCGACTGGCAGAAAGAGTGGCGCATCTATCAGCCCACTGAGGAGCTTCCCGCCGAGGCGATGCTCCACCTCGGCACGCTCAGCGAACCCACCAGCGTGAAGAGTCTCTATTTCGCCATCGCCGCCACCAGCGCGGGCAGCACCGTCGAGCTCTCCGTGTTTGCCGGGGCCGAATTGCTCGGCCAGGCCGTGATCGAAAGCAACGCCTTTACCGCTTCGTGTCCCTGCCTCGTGCCGAATGAAGTCATCCCCGATGGCACGAGACTCTCCGTCGCGATCGTCAACGACGGCTACGGCACCGGCCAGCACCTCGGCCTCGATGTCATTCTCCAATGCCGCTATCAATGACCCAACCGCCCCGTGTGCACCCCGATCGCTGGAAAGGCGTTCCGAACCATCCCCGTCCTCCCCTCGCCCGCCAAATCCCAATTTCCGCCGCCGTCGGCGTCACGGTCATCTCACCGAAATATGAATACCTCGCCGCCGAGGCGGTGAACCGCTTTCGCGCGAAGACGAAGCTCGACGTCATCGTAGTCTATTCCAACCAGGAGCCGTCCTTCGCCGCGAAGCTCAACCTCGACCTCCTCGTCGCTCCGAACCCGATCGTCTTTTTCGATGCCGATTTCTGGATGCTGCGGCCGTATTCTTTTATCCCGCTCGCCACCTCGGAGCGCTTTTGCGCGGTGCCGGATCCCGGCGCCTTCACCCCGCTCACGTTTCCCTACGACGACTGCGAGCGCGAGGGCTGGGACAAAGAGGCCTACTTCAATTCCGGCCTTTTTGCCTGTGACCTGCGCCGGCCCGAGATCCGCACCGTCTTTGCCGAGGCGCGCCAGCACCTCGCCGATTGCCACCGCGGCCTCGCGCGCCGGCCTGCCGACTGGACGGACCAGTACTTCCTCAACTGGGCCGTGCGGCGGCATCCCGGACTCTTTCAGCCGCTGCCCTTCGCCCTGAATTTCTACAAACACGCCGTCGACTCCGGCTACGCCTCCCATATCCCGCGCGACATCATCGGCCTACACGCCGCGGGCATCCGCGCCGATCACAAACTCCACGCCCTCCGCCAGCAGGCTCCGGTCTTCGGGCCTCCCGAATCATGAACTATCTCGACTATTTATCGACCGAAATGGCGCCGCCACTCGCGGTTTCGGCGGCGCTGCTCGGCCAGCTCGGCGACGACGCCCTCATCGCCGTCCCCGCCGCCCTGGCGTCCGTGCTCCTCGGCCACCTCTCGGAAAAACCCGAGCGCCTGGCCATCGCCATCTGGAAACGCGCGACCCTGTTCCTGGGCTCGATCGCCCTGGCCCTGGTCGCCGGCTACGTCGCGCGCCAATCCGCCGACCTCGCGAAATGGGCCGGCACCGCCGTCGTGGTCACCGCGCTCTTCGCGCAGGACGTTTTCATGCAGCTCGTCGCCTACAAGCGCCGGGTCCTCGCGCAACTGAACCAGAAAAATGATACCGAAACATGAACCTGCCACTGATTCCTGAACCCAGCGGCGCCGCTTCCGGCGCCCTTCCCGCGGCGGCTACCGCCATTCCCGCCAGCCCGGATCGGACCTCCCGGCCGGGCGTTCGCAGCCTCTCGTCCGAAACCCGCGCCGCCTGGCGCTCCGTGCGCGCCATCCTCCGCTGGATCGCCGCCGGCGTGCTCGCGCTCCTCGTGATCCTGTGGCTCGCGGGCTGCGCCGGCTTTCCCGTCACCGCCAGGCTCGTCACGCCCTACGGCACCGTCACGCGCACCGCCGGCGGCAAGACCATCATCGAGGTCCACGCCGAGCGCCTCAACGACACCTGGGGGTTCGCCAAATGAGCCGAACCATCGCCGTCATCCCCAGCCAGGGCGAGCGCTTCACCTCCGAGATCGTCGAGGACGACCACGGCCGCGTCTATTTCATGGCCGATGCCGACATCGACTGCGACGGCGGCAGCAACCCGCACCACGACCCCTGCTGGCAACCCGACACTACCCTCCACCACCACGGCCGCCCCATCGATTCCGAAACGGTGCCGGGCCTCGTCGTCCCGCCTGCCATCATCCGTGGCGTGCGCGGCATCGTCCTGGGCTGCCGCGCCCGCGCCACCAATACCCGCACCGGCCAAAGCGCCGACGCCGTCGTCTTTGACCAAGGCCCCACCCGCAAAACCGGCGAACTCTCCCCCGCCCTCGCCAAACTCATCGGCATCAACCCGAACCCGAACACCGGCGGCGAGGATTCCCCCGTGGTCCTCTACGAGTTGTGGCCCGGCGAAGCCGCGGTAGTGAATGGGGTGACCTACGCGCTGCAGCCGGCGTAGAAGCGGCATCCTGTCGCTTGGACGGACGCTGATCGCAGCGGGGATCTGAGAAAACTAAAAATACCGGCTTCATCACCAGCGTGCGCTGAGAGAGAAGTCGCGCCCGGACTGTGAGCGGGACGTATCAACATCGCCGAGATGCGAAAGCAAGATTTCTCCAAAGCTTGTCCTTCTCTACGCCAGCGTTCGGTAGGGCCGCAAAATTTGTAGCGTGACTGTATAAATCCAGCCACTCGCATTACACCCCGCGCACCAGCACGCGGTAGGTGTTGCCGCGATTGTCCGTCGCTTTGCCGATGCCATGGGCTGTGGAGTCGCAGTCGAATTCGATGTCGAAGATCGAACCGCGGTTGCCATGGGCAGTGGCGGCGCCTTTGTGATTGGCCCCCATCACCGCCACCCATTCGCCGCTCACGAATTCGCCGTCTGGTAGCGTGAAAGTAAGGCGGCCGCTGTTGCCCATGATGCCTTCAATCTTTGCCTCAATCTCGTGCACGCCGGTCTTGCTCATCGGACCGGAGATGGGCGTAAGTGTGGCGGTGGTGGAGCAGGCGACAAGCACGAGGCCGAACACGACGCTAAGGAGGCGGGGCCAGTGGGATGGGTAGAGTGGCATGGCGCTTCGTTATTTGGCGGACAGCGGCGTGAAGCGAGGCGAAATGGAATACGGCTCGTAGAAGCGGCATCCTGCCGCTTGCGCGCCCCCAAGCGTGAGACCAGAGGGACTCAAAGGACTCGTAGGAAGCAATTCACGCGCCTGGAAGGCGCGTCTACGGGCGGCGTGTGCGCGAGGTTGAAAAACTGGCACGCTTCACGCGATACTCGGGCGCATGAGCGACGAGAACCCGCTGCCACCGCCGAAAGCTGATGGAGTCTATGTCACGGCGATGAGCCATTTTTATCGCGGGGAGATTGGGCGGATTATGCAGTGGCGCGCGCGGCTGGATAATACGACGAACTGGGCCATCACCACGACGTCGACGATCTTCACGGTGGCGTTTTCCATTCGCGACGTGCCGCACATCATCTTCCTGTTCAACCTCGCCATCGTCACCATTATGCTCTGGATCGAGGCGCGGCGGTACCGGTTTTACGATGCGTTCCGCGCGCGGGTGCGCATGCTGGAGGCGCATTTTCTCGTGCCGATCGTGATGCAGAATGCCTCGATGCTGCAGGGCGACTGGCGCAAGTTGCTCGCGGAGGATTTGCTGCTGCCGTCGTTCAAAATCTCGGCATTCGAGGCGGTGGGGCGGCGGCTGAAGCGGAACTATGCGTTCATCTATGCGGTGATCCTGGTGGCGTGGGTGACGAAGATCTTCCTGCACGCGCAGATGCCGATCGTGGGGATTGAATCGTTTTACCGCGCGCTCTCCGTGGGGCACTCCATCCCCGGCTGGCTGGTGGCCGCGGTGTTTTTCGGGACGATTGCGACCGTGTTGGCGATGACCACGTGGATCGGGGTGAAGTCGTCGAATGAGTTCAATGATTTCTCGCCGCGGAAAAAGTGGGGGATTTGAAACGAGGAAGAACCCGTCGCGGCACGACGGGCGGGAGATGGGGTGCTGACGCGAACCAATGCCGGACGGGATTTACGGGATGAAACAGGATTGGGATGGAGAGACTTACGGGGCTACGGACGGCGGGGCGCAAATGTGGCTCACGCGGCCCTCCGCGTGATTTGAAAAATACGCGCACCGCGCGCGACATCCATGTGTGCGGCACACGACTCTTGCGGTCAGGCAACGAGTGCCGGGGCTTTGCGTCTTGGCGCCTTGGCGTGATGTCAAAAATGCGCCGTCCTATTCCTTGGCCTCACGCTAAGGCGCAAAGACGCAAAGATTCACAACAGATGCCCGACGCCGGGCTGTATCGCTGATCGGATTAGCGAAGATGAGCGCCAATCAGCGGTAAAGAATGGACATCCTTTTGAACCGCTAATCCTCGCTCATCTTCGCTAATTGATGCCTGGCGCTGCGCGCGATGTTTTCCAAATCACACGGAGGGCCGCGTGAGCCACGTGGGTGTGGGCCGCTTTAAGATGAGCCGCCTTTGCGCGATGACCACTTTCACAGGATGGTCACTTCGGGCGGCGGAAGTTTCGTTTTTGAAGCGGCAGGATGCCGCTTCTACGGGCTCGCCAACTAGCCCCCTCCGGCGAGGCGGTGGACGACCATCAGGTAGACACCGGCGGCGGCGCAGACGTAGCCGATGATGAGCGAGAAGGTGACGAGGAAGCGGTTGCGCTGGCGCGGCTGCGCATAGGCTTTGGGCCCGAGCGACATGGCGAGGTGCGCAAAGAGCAACGTCACACCCGCGTCTTCAAAGATGGCGCGCGGGTCGGTGTCGTAGATGGTGGTGGCCAGAGTGAAAAACACGCTGAGAGTCGCCACCGTGGCGCCACACGCGTAGATGAGGCGCGTGCGCAACGGCGACATCGGCGAGGCCTGCGGAGTAGAAACGCTGGTGATATTCATCGCCCCTGACCTAAAGCAGCATCAGCGCCCGGGACTCCGTCCGATGCAAAGTCGCGTGATTTTCCGCCAAAAGTGAACATGCAGATGGCGTGCCGGGCGGAATGATAAACTTCTCCAGAAGAGGGCCCCGGCTTATGCAAATCTGACAAGCCCGCTTCCTTCCCCAATTTTAAGAGGACTTCGGAAAGATTCGCTGGCGCGACTACGAGAGCATGCAGGGAAATACGATTTCCGACAAAATGAGTCATTCATAGTAGTTGGGCTTAGCCTCACGGGCAGGTCCTGGGAGCGCCGCCATTCTGGCGGCCTCGAAAACACGGCGCGCAGCGCGGCACTTCCATTCAGCGCTCCGCGCATGCTTTGGAGGCCGCCGGAACGGCGGCGCTCCCGGGACCTGCCCGCATTGGCGTTCGCTTAAAAAAAACACCCGGCCCCATTTTCGGAAGCCGGGTGTTTTTGAAAGAGACTCGGGTCTGGCTCGGTGAGCGCGACGCGGACCTCGCGGCGCTTAGGCCGCGGCGGGTTCGCCTTCGGCTTTGGCCTTCGCCTGCAGCACGCGGGCGAGCTGGCTGGCGGGTTCGTTGAGCAGGCGGACGAGCTTGCTCGCGGGCGCCTGGAGCACGCCGAGGAGCTGGGAGAGCAGGACATTGCGCGACGGGAGGTCGGCGATGGCGTTGATCTGGTCGCTGCTGACGATGAGGTTGTCCAGCACGCCCGTTTTCACGGTGAGCTTCTTGAATTCGCCGCTGAAGGTCTTCAGCACTTTGGCGGCGGCGGCGGCGTCTTTGTCGCCGACGACCACGGCCGTCTGGCCGCGCAGCTCGCCCACGTCGGGCAGGCCGGCTTCCTTGAGCGCGAGGCGCAGGAAGCTGTTCTTCACCACGAGGACGCGGGCGCCGGCTTTGTCCAGGCGCACACGCAGTTCGCTGAATTGAATCACGTCGAGCCCGGCGTAGTCCGTCACGAAGACGAAGGGCGAGGCGTTGAGCTTTTTATTGAGGTCGGCGACGACCGTTGCTTTGGCAGGATGCATGTTCGGGTGTCCTCCGGGTTAAGCGAGTTTCAGGAAAGGCGACGCGTCCACGGTCACACCGGGCGTCATCGTCGCGGAAAGAGTAATGTTGTCGACAAAGCGGCCCTTCGCGGTGGCGGGGCGCGCTTTCACGACGGCGTCGATCACGGCGCTGCCGTTCTCCACGAGCTGTTCGGGGCTGAAGCTGAACTTGCCCACGGGCACGGCGATGTTCGCGTTCTTATCGAGCTTGAACTCCACGCGGCCGGCTTTCACTTCCTTCACGGCCTTGGCCGTGTCGTCGGTGACGGTGCCGGTCTTCGGGTTCGGCATGAGGCCGCGGGGACCGAGCACTTTACCGAGCTTGCGGACTTCGGCCATGGCGGCCGGCGTGGCGATGGCCACGTCGAAATCCTGGAAGCCGCCGTTGCACTTCTCGATCATGTCCTTGTAGCCGACGAACTCCGCGCCGGCGGCCCGGGCGGCCTCCGCGGAAGCGCCCTCGGCGAACACGAGCACGCGGACTTTCTTGCCCGAGCCATGC
>FTCB01000135.1_pt1 | contig 15374 bp, 13 predicted proteins | sample 1639431 | NCBI WGS metagenome assembly FTCB01 (sample SAMEA3914864, study PRJEB12502) | metagenome | biome: forest; material: soil | place: USA | collected 2012-03-12 | depth 0.3 m
GCACGAATGTCCCCGCGCAATCCCTCGCCCTCCTCAACGATCCCTTCGTCGCCGACGCTGCCGGAAAATGGTCGGCCCGCCATGACGCCCTCGCCCCCGCCGGGCGCGTACAAAAAATGTTCACCGACGCTCTGGGCCGTCTACCCACCGAGGCCGAAGCCGCAGCCGCCCTGCGCTACGCCGCCGGCGGCACGCCCGAGGCCTGGCGCGATCTCGCGCAGTCGCTGTTCAACGTCAAAGAGTTCATCTACGTCCGCTAGCGATCTGCATGTTTCGGACAAATCGAGGCGCGCGGTGCTTGCCTGGCGCACGAATATCCTCCAATCGTAAGACGCATGCGGGCCGCACTTCAGCACCTCGGCAGCATCCTATGGCTGCTGATCGATACGTTCCGCGAAATGGGCGACCATTTGCGCCGAGGGAAGGCCCCGTTTCGGGCCACCTATTTCTTTTCCCAGACCGACCGCGCTGGCGTCGGCAGCCTGCCCCTGGTCGCGCTCGTCGCTTTTTTCCTCGGTCTCACCATGGCGTTGCTGACGGGCTACCAGCTCAAGAAATTGGGGCAGGAAGGCATGGTGCCGGATCTGGTCACGGTCGGTTTCACCCGCGAACTCGGACCGCTCATCACCGGCATCATGGTGGCAGGCCGCGTGGGCGCCGCTTTCACCGCGGAACTCGGAACCATGCGCGTGGGCGAAGAGGTCGAGGCCATTGAGGCCATGGGCCTTGGCGCCCGGCGTTTTCTCGTGGGACCGCGATTGGCGGCCGTCACTCTGCTCACCCCCAGCCTTTCGGTGATCAGCGTCATCGCGGCGCTCCTCGGTGGGGCGCTCGTGTGCAAAGCCCAGTTTGGTTCGAGCTTCACCGCTTTCTCGCATCAGGCCCTGGATGCGCTCGTGTTTCGCGACGTGGTCGCGGGCTTGGTGAAGAGTCTGCTCTTCGGCCTCCTCGTGGGCTTGATCTCCTGCTACAAAGGACTGGCCGTAAACGGCGGGGCCGAGGGCGTCGGGACGGCGACCACCTCGAGCGTGGTGCAATCCATCGTGGCCGTGCTCGGTTTCGACACCCTCGCCAACATCGTGATCGTGGCGATCTTCGAACGATGAAACCGCCGGTCGTGGAACTCCAGGATGTGCGGCTGAGCTTTGGCAACGGTGAGGTTCTGGACGGCGTGAATCTGCTGGTCCAGGACGGCGAGCGCCTCGTGGTGCTGGGCCAGTCCGGCGGCGGCAAAAGCACCATCCTGCGCCTCATTCTGGGCATGCTGAAACCCGGGAGCGGCTCCGTGCGCGTGCGCGGCCACGAGATTCCGCGGCTGAGCCGCCGCCGCCTCGATCTCGTCCGCCAGCGCATCGGCATGGTCTATCAATACAGCGCCCTCATTTCCTCCATGACCGTGCGCGACAATCTTGCGCTGCCGCTGGAAGAACTCACCCGCAAGCGGCGCGCCGAAATCGACGAACTGGTCCGAAAAAACCTGCATCGCGTGGGCATGGAGGAGCACCTGGACAAACTGCCCTCCGAATTGAGTGGCGGCATGCGCAAGCGCGTGAGCCTCGCGCGGGCGCTGATGCTGGAGCCGGAACTGATTTTATACGACGAACCCAGCGCCGGCCTGGATCCGATTTTAAGCAGCGTGATCGACGAACTCATCGTCGGGGTGAGCGAGCAAACCAAAGCCGCCAGCATCATCGTCACCCACGAATTGGAGAGCGCGTTCAAAATCGCCACGCGGATGGCCATGCTCTACGACGGGACCATCATCGCCGACGGCACGCCGGACGAATTTCGCCACCATCCCGATGAACGCGTCCGAAAGTTCATCGAGGGCACGCCGCCCGCCGACATGAGCTTCGATATTTAAGCCAATGCGCCACCTGCTCTCCACCATCGATCCCGCGGCATGAACGTCCTGCGCAACGAGATTCGCACGGGCGTCGTGGTGTTGCTGACGCTGGCCGTGATTGTCGCGGTGTTGATTTATCTCGGCGCGCCCGGTGTTTTCACGCCCGAGACTGAATACGTCGTCTACATGGAGAATGCCGCCGGCGTGAAAATCGGAACGCCCGTGATGCTGGCCGGCCGCCGCGTGGGACGCGTGACGCAGATTGATTCTCCCGTGCCGCTGGTGGAACGGCCTACCGCCGAGGACGGAACCCGGCTGCATACCGAGGCCCGCCTGAAGGTGCGGGTGGATCGTGCCGCGCAAATCTACAACAAAAACAAAGTGCAACTGGCGAACTACACCCTGCTCACCGAGCCGGTCTTCGACTTTGTGGAGGGCGACGAAACCAGCGGCCGGGCGCCGGAGGGCGCGAAATACATCGCGGGCCGCGCCGGCAGTCTGGCCGACGCCGGCACCCAGCTCCTGGAGAAACTGGATCCCGCGCTGAAACAACTCAGCGCCACGCTGAAAAGCCTCCAGCGCACGGCGAATAACCTGACGCGCATCACGGACGAAGGCTCGGATCTGCCGGTGGCCTTTACCGAAGTAAAAAAAGTCGCCGCCAATCTCGGCGAGGTGACCGGCCCGGGCGGTTCGCTGCGGCGCGCGCTGGACGGCTTTGAACGGCTCACGAGCAGCAACGGCGACGTGGCGTCCACGCTCGCGGAGTTTCGTCGCGTGCTGGCGCCGGACGGGGATTTGTCAAAAGCCATCGCCCACCTGGAAAAAGTCACCGGCGACGTCAGCAACAACAAGGACATCCCGCTCGCCTTGAAAAATCTGCGGACCGCGACCGATCGCATGAATTCCACCATTGCCACGCTGGATGCATATTTCGACAAGATCGGCGGAAATCTGAGCCAGGCCTCCGACACCCTCAAGCACCAGCCCTGGCGGTTGATCTGGCCCGGCACCAAGAAATACCCTGAGGACAAAATCGCCAGGCCGGCCCCGCCGCCCACCCGCAGCCCGGCCCCCGTTTCGCGCCGAAAAAAGTAACCGCTCCCCTGCGCAGACGCCCTTGCCAGATCGCGGCATTTGTACAACAGTCCGCGCCCCAATGCCCGAAGTTGAATTCAAAAAACTCTCGATCCTCATGGCCGCGTACAATGAGGAAGAAAGCTTGCAGGATTGCGTGGCCGCCGTCCTGGCGGCTCCCCTGCCCCCTGGCCTCTCCCGTGAACTGATCATCGTGAACGATGGCAGCAAGGACGACACGTGGGGCGTGATGCAGGAATTGGCCGCAGCGCATCCGGAAACGATCCGCATTTTCACGCAGCCAAAGAACATGGGCAAGGGCGCTGCCATTCGCCGCGCGATCGCGGAGATGACGGGCGATCTCGCGATTTTCCAGGACGCGGATCTGGAATACGACCCGAACGAATATCCCAAAATGCTCGCCCCGATTTTGGATGGGCGCGCGGATGTGGTTTACGGCAGCCGCTTCGCCGGCGCGGAGCGCAAGGTGCTGCTCTTCTGGCACACGCAGATCAACAAGTTCCTGACGTTCCTCAGCAACGCGCTCAACGACACGAACTGGACGGACATGGAGACGTGCTACAAGGCCTTCACCGCCGCGGCGCTGAAATCCATTCCGCTCTTCAGCAATCGCTTCGGCATCGAGCCCGAGATCACCGCCAAGGTCGCGCGCAATCGCTTCCGCATGTTCGAGGTGCCCATCAACTATAACGGCCGCAGCTACGACGAGGGGAAGAAGATCAACTGGAAGGATGGCGTCGCGGCGCTGTGGTACATTTTCAAATACCGTTTCAGCAACAATTACAGCGATCCTGGAAAAGTAACCCTTGATGCCATCGAGCAGGCGCCGAAATTCAATCGCTGGATGTACGAGAGCGTGAAGCCCTGGCTGGGCAAGCGCGTCGCCGAACTCGGCTGCGGCCGCGGCAACCTCAGCAATTTCTTTCGCCAGCACGAGACGGTGCTGCTGACTGACTACCGCGACGATTACCTCGATCCCTTGCGCGCAAAATGGAACCGGAAAAAGAACCTGTCCTTTGCCAAGCTCGATATGACGCAGCGCGAAGACTACTCGGTGCTGACAAAATTTCAGCCCGACTCCGTGGTCTTCCTCAACGTGCTCGAGCACCTCGAGGATGATCGCGCCGTGTTGAAGAACCTTTTCGACCACGTCCCTTCCGGCTGCCGGATTATCATCCTCGTGCCCTTCGGCATGAAGCTCTACAGCGACTTTGACAAGGAGCTCGGCCACTTCCGCCGCTACGAAAAAGGCGAACTCGAAAAGAAGATGATCGATGCGGGCTTCAAGGTGGAGCACCAGTTTTACTACAACAAAGCCGGCAAGCTGGCCTGGTTCGTCGCCAATACCCTCGGCAAGCAAAAGCGGCTCACCCGCATGCAGCTGCGCATCTACAACTTCCTCACCCCCGCCTTCCGCGTGGCCGACAAAGTTCTGCCCGGCACCGGGCTGAGCACGGTGGCCATCTGCCGCAAGCCGTAAAGTAGGCGAGGTTTTCAACCTCGCATTGGGATGCTCTCCCTCACCTGCGAGAGCGACGCCCCCGAGCGTGTCCTACTTTTTGCGCGGCGTCTTTGCCGGCTCCTTCGCCTTCGCCATCTCGTCCAGATGCGCCTGATAGTCTGCGTTCAAGCTCGCGATGATCGCCCAAAAGTCGGCGTGACGGACCCAGCTCCCTCCCACGATGAGAGTATTCGAGGAGCGGGAGTACATCATGAAAGTACCGGGAATGTGGGACTCGATGCGAAAGCCTCCAAAAAGAGCATCTTTCCAAAGGGGCGATTCCGGTGGCGGCAAGTATTTCCGCGCATACTCCTGCGCCGCCCACCGGACGGCGGCATCCGGGATGTGGTATTCGATCCTATGGCTGACGTAGACGGGCTGAGGAGGCGGAGAAGGAGTGTCCACTAGCTCGGGGACTTGAGCGCGAACCGAAATCGCGAACAGCACCAAGGCGAGAAATGGAAGCGGCGCGAAGAAGCGAAGCGTTCGCGAAAGGCCTTTCATAGGAACACGCGCAGTCTGCCGCAGCCCTGGAGTGTGGCAACTCCAGCTCACGGCTGGGCGCATGGCAGTGCGGTTATACGATTTTACGCGCCAAAACCGTAAAATCGTGTTTTACTGATCGATTCGGGGCGGCGCCATGTGGGCGGCGGGCCGGTTATTTTCATGCAAAAACTTCCATTCAATCAGCTCGGTCTGCCCGAGGAACTGCTCAAGGCCGTCGCTCATGTCGGCTACGAAGAGGCTTCGCCCATTCAGACCGCCGCCATTCCGCCATTGCTCGCGGGCAAGGACGTCGTGGGCAAATCGGCCACCGGCTCCGGCAAGACGGCCGCCTTTGCGCTGCCTGCCATCGCCCGGGTCGATGCCGCGAAGCGCGTTCCGCAAATCCTCGTACTCTGCCCCACCCGCGAGCTCGCCGTCCAAGTGGCGGAGGAAGTGGCGCGGCTGGCCGCCTTCAAGCGTGGCGTGCGCGAACTGCCCATCTACGGCGGCGCCAGCTACGAGCGCCAATTCGCCGGGCTGCGCGCGGGCGCGCAAATCATCATCGGCACCCCGGGACGCGTGATCGATCACCTGGAGCGCAAATCGCTGAAGCTCGATGATATCAGCATGGTGGTGCTCGACGAAGCCGACCGCATGCTCGACATGGGCTTTGCCGAGGACATGGAGCGCATCCTCGCGTCGGCCCCGCCGAGCCGGCAGACCGTGCTCTTTTCCGCCACGCTGCCGCCCATCATCAAACGGATGATCGAGAAGTTCACCCGCCAGCCGGAGTACGTGAACATCGTGGACACGGCCATGACCGTGCCGGCCATCGAGCAAACCTACTACGAGGTCGACCGCCGCTCGAAATTGGAAGCGCTCTGCCGCCTCATCGATATCCAGGACTTGAAGTCCGGCATCATTTTCTGCGCGACCAAGATGATGTGCGATGAGCTCACGGACCATCTCATCGCCCGCGGCTACAGCGCCGACAAGCTGCACGGTGACCTCGCCCAGACGCTGCGCGCGCGCGTCATGAAGCGCTTCCGCGACGCGCAGATCGAGTTCCTCGTGGCCACCGACGTGGCCGCGCGCGGACTCGACGTGGACAATGTCCAGGTCGTCTTCAATTACGATCTCCCGCAGGATGCCGAGGACTACGTGCACCGCATCGGCCGCACGGGCCGCGCCGGGCGCTCGGGCCGCGCCATCACCTTCGTCGCGGGCCGCGAGCTGTGGAAGCTGGAGCAAATCATGCGCGTCACCAAGACCCGCGTGCGCCGCGCCGCGCTGCCCACGCTGAGCGACATCGAGGAAAAACGGAATAGCGCCACGCTGGAGAGCGTGCGCACCGTTCTGGAATCCGGAAAATTCATCAAACGCGACGCCCAGATTGATGTGCTGCTGGAATCCGGGCACTCCGCGACGGACATCGCCTCGGCGCTCTGGCACCTGATGGAGGGCGAGACCATGCGCCCCGCCCAAAAGATTCCCGAGGACGAGCCGCAGCGCTTTCAGCAACAACGCCCCGACGGCCCGCGCAAGCCGTATCCGAAATATGAGCCGCGCCAGGGCGGAGGCCGCCCCTTCCCGCACAAGAAATTCGGCGGCGGCAAACCGGCATTTCGCAAAGACCGGGATTAGGCTGCGGCTGAAAAGCGGAGGCTCTACGCCACGTTCACCACGCTCGCCTGGCCCGTCTTCTGCACGTGCAGGATCTCGTCGTGGATCCACGCGTAGGTCTTTTCCAGGCCGTCGCGCAGTTTGATATTTGGCTCCCAGCCAAACACTTTCTGGATGAGCGTGTTGTCCGAGTTGCGGCCGTTCACGCCCTTGGGCGCGTCGAGCTTGTAGCGGCGCTGGAGCTTGATGCCCGCGATGTCCTCCACCACGTCCACGAGCTGGTTGATGCTCACTTTCTCCGAGCTGCCAATGTTGATGGGCTCGATGAAGTCGCTCTTCGTCAGCATCTGCGTGCCGTGCAGGCAGTCGTCGATGTACATGAAGCTGCGTGTCTGATGCCCGTCACCCCAAATCTCGATGTCATGCTTGCCCGTCAGCTTGGCCATGATCACCTTGCGGCACACGGCGGCGGGAGCCTTCTCGCGTCCGCCATCATACGTGCCGTTCGGCCCGTAGACGTTGTGGTAGCGCGCGACGCGCGTCTGGATTTTGAAATCCTCGCGGAAATGGCGGCACATGCGCTCGCTGAAAAGCTTCTCCCAGCCATAGCCGTCTTCGGGCAGCGCCGGGTAGGCGTCGGCCTCGGCGAGCGCGGTCACGTTCGGGTCCTTCTGCTTGTCGCCATTGTACACGCACGCGCTGGAGGCGTAGAAGAAGCGCTCCACGCCGCCGTGCTTGCGGGCGGCCATGAGCAGGTGCGTATTGATGAGCACCGTGAGCATGCAGAGGCCTTTGTTGAGCTCGATGAAGCCCATGCCGCCCATGTCCGCGGCGAGATTGTAGACCCAGTCGCAGCCCTGCACGGATTTCTCGCACGCTTCCTTCTCGCTGAGGTCGAGATGGAAGTTCTCCACGTCGTCAAACTTCTGGTACCACTGGTCGAAGGGCTTGATGTCCACCGCGCGGATGGACTTCACGCCCTGCTTGCGGAGGTCGGCAACGAGATGTCCGCCGATGAAACCACCGGCGCCACAGACGAGAACTTTATTCATAGCGAGCATTGGGTTGGCCGGAGGGAATTGGGGCCTCCGGGCGAAAGGGAGCGCACTCTTCGCATGTTTCCCTTTTATTCAAGTGTCGATTTGGCCTTCCGTATAAATGCGCTCCCCCCGATGACGTCGAGTTCCTTGACGCCGCCTCCCTCCCAGCCGCACGCTCTCAGGCATGCGCCTCCTTTGCTCCGCCCTCGCCGTCATGACCACTACGCTTGCCGCCGCCGATTTTCCTGCGCCCGACGCCCTGCCCGCCACCCCCGCGCTGCCCGACCCGCTCGTCATGCAGGATGGCACCAAAGTCGCCACGAAGGAAGATTGGCTCCTCAAGCGCGCCCCGGAACTCCGCGCCCTTTTCCAGCACTACATGTACGGCACCCGGCCCGGCACGCTGCATGGCGTGGAAGGTAAAATCATCCGCGAGGACAAGGCGGCCCTCGGCGGCAAGGCCACGCTGCGCGAAGTGGAGGTAAACTGCGGCCTCGCTGCGCCCGTCCATCTGCTGGTGGTCATTCCCAATCACCGGGAAAAGCCCGCCGCCTGCTTTCTCGGCATGAATTTCCGCGGCAATTACCAACTGCTGCCGGACCCGCAGATCAAGTTGCCGCAGGGCTGGACCCGGGAAAAACCCACCGACGAACTGCGCGGCAAGGAAGTGGACACCTGGAACATCGAGCAGTCCATCGACCGCGGCTACGCCGTGGCTACTTTCTATAGCGCCGATGTGGTGCCGGACGACAAGGACCTCGCCGAAACCGCCCTTCAAAAATTCCGCGAAAACGGCAGCGCCGAGCGCGGCCCGTCCGATACCGCCACGATCATGGCCTGGTCCTGGGGCTTTTCCCGCATGCTCGATTACCTCCTCACGGTTCCGGAGATCGACGGCCAGCGCGTCGCCGTGGTGGGCCACTCGCGCAACGGCAAGACCGCGCTGCTCGCGGCCGCGATGGACGAACGCATCGCCCTCGCCATCCCCAGCCAGGCCGGCTGCGGCGGGACGGCCCCGAGCCGCGCGAAACCAGAGCTCGCCACGCCGAACAGCGTCGGCCGCCCCACGGTCGAGACCCTGCCCGTGATCAACAAGGCCTTCCCGCACTGGTTTTGCGGCAACTTCAAAGCCTTCAACGAAGCCATCACGAAACTGCCCTTCGATCAGCACGAGCTCATCGCCCTCTGCGCCCCGCGGCCCGTGCTGCTCAGCAATGCGCAGGAGGATCTTTGGGCCAATCCCGACGGGCAATTCGCCCTGCTGCACGCCGCTGCGCCGGTCTACGCGCTCTTCGGCGAAAAGCCCGCCCTGCCCGAGGAGCGTCCGGCCATCAACGCGCTCCTCAATGAGCGGCTGGGCTACTTTATCCGCCCGGGAAAACACTCCATGACTACGCTCGATTGGAAGAACTGGCTCGACTACGCGGACAAATGGCTGAAGTAGTGGCTGAAGTCGTCCGTATTCCGCGCTCGCCAGCCACCAACGGCGCGAGCCTATCTCGTTCCATCATGCGCCATCTTTTCCTTTTCTTCACCGGGCTCCTGGCCCTCGTACCTGCCGTTCTCGCGGAGGATTCGATCGTTTTCAACCAGCGCTACAAATCTGGCAACCGCTACCACCAGACCATCACCACCGAGCAGCAAATCGACATGGATCTCGGCGTGAAGAAGACGCAGCAGGAGATGGTCATGTCCCTCGGCATGCTTGCGGAAGTCACCGATTCCGAGACGGAATTCGGCAAGCGCGTCAAGGTCAGCTACGACAGCGCGACGATCAGCCAGACCGTTGACGGCCAAAAATTCGCCTTCGATTCCAAATCGCCGGACGCCGCCAACTCCGGCCCTCTCGCGGCCTTCGGCGGAATCATTGGCCGCGAATTCACCATCGTCTTCGACAAGGAGGACAACGTGCGCGAGGTGGAGAATTTCGAAGCCACCATGCAAAAGCTGGCCGCCGGCAACCCCGCCTCCGCCGCGCTCTACACGCAGCTTTTCAATAAGAACACGATGAAGCACATGCTCGAGCAATCGGCCCTGCGCTCGCCTCCGGGCAAGCCGGTGCTGAAAGGCAACGCCTGGGATTTTTCCAACGAGCTCGAAATGCCCGGCATCGGCAAGCTCGTCGTGCGTGGCTACTACACCTACCAGGGGATGGTGGAACAAGGCGGCAAGCGCCTCGCCAAGGTCGATGCCAAGGCCGACATCCAGGTGGAAACCGGCAAGGACGAAGGCAACAAAGCGGGCAACCTCATCAACCAGATGAACATGAAGATCGAGGAAGGTCACATGGAAGGCACGCTGCTCTACGACACCGAAATCAATTTCACCCGCGACGTGCAAATCTCGCAAACCATCACCCTCACCGCCGTCATCCCCGACGGCTCGCGCCGCACCATCCGCCTCCCCATGAAGCAAAAAGTGCACATGGTGCTCGACGACTTCGGCCCGCTGAAAAAGTAGACAGCCCGCGCCGAAGCAGCCCATCCGCGGGACGGTGAAAGTGGGACCGGTTTTCAACCGGTCAAAACGGATGAGTCTGTCCTGAGCGCTGCCAGACGACTGGACGCGCCAAGGAGCGGCGACATTCTTGTCGCCGTCACTGTGTGCTGCGGAGCAGCAGTAAATCCGGAGGGGTGGCGGGCGATTGCGAAAAAGGGCCCAACCAGCTGAGCCCGAGGAAGAGGAGCAGCGCGCGCCGCATGCCGCATGGGTCCCTCTCCGCCCGGCAAATGAATCTGCTGAAAATGGCCGCAAATCAGTCCTCACCAGCTGGTCTCCCATGGAACACGCTTGCCGGGAGAATATCCGCCTCGCATAAACTCCCCTGCTTTACCGCATGAGCCAAAATCAATGCACACTCGGCCAGAGCGTTTCCGTCGCCGGAAGCTCCCTGCACACCGGGGAAAAAGTTGTCCTGACCCTGCACCCGGCGCCGGCCGGCCACGGGCGCAAATTCAAGCGCATTGATCTCCCGGATGAGCCGGTGATCGAAGCGAAGGTCGACAACGTGAAGACGGTGGAGCGCGCCACCACCATCGCCGAGGGCAATGCGAAGGTGCATACCGTGGAGCACGTGCTCAGTGCGCTCACCGGCTTGGGCGTGGACAATTGCCTCATCGAGATGGACGCCAACGAACCGCCCATCGGCGATGGCTCGGCGCAGCCGTACGTGGAGCTGATCAAGAAGGCCGGCATCGTCGAACAGCCCGTCGCGCGCACCTACTTCGAAGTCACCGAGCCGATTCACATCGAGACCAAATCGGGCTCGCTCATGACCATCGTGCCGGACTCCGCGTTTCGCGTCTCCTGCACCAATGTCGGCCCCGAGGGCCGCTTCACGCAGTATTACTCCACGGAGATCACCCCCGCCACCTACGAACGCGACATCGCGCGCGCTCGCACTTTTGTTTACTACGAGGATGTGAAGCCCCTGATGGACAAAGGCCTCATCAAAGGCGGCTCGCTCGAAAACGCTGTGGTCATCCGCGGCGAGCAGGTCCTCGGCAAAGAGCCCCTGCGTTTCCGCGAGGAATTCGCACGGCACAAGATTCTCGATATCGTCGGCGACCTCTCGCTCTTTGGCCGCGCCATCAAAGGCCACGTCATCGCCATCAAGCCCGGCCACGGCCCAAACACGGAGCTCTGCAAAGCCATCGCCAAACAATTCGCGCGCACCATGGCTCTCGTCCCGCCCAGCGTGACCCCGAAGGGTGGCGAGGTCCTCGACGTGAATGACGTGATGAAGCTGCTCCCCCACCGCTATCCTTTCCTCATGGTGGACCGCATCGTGCAAATCGGCGAGATGAACTGCACCGGGGTGAAAAATCTCACGATGAACGAGCAGTTCTTCCAGGGCCATTTTCCCGGCCATCCGGTCATGCCCGGCGTGCTGCAAGTCGAAGCCATGGCCCAGGTGGGCAGCATCCTTCTGCTGCGCCAGCCCGGCAACGCCGGCAAAATCGGCTACTTCATGAGCGCCGACTCCGTCAAATTCCGCAAGCCCGTCGTCCCCGGCGACACGCTCTTCATCGAAGTGGAACTCTCCTCGAAAAAGCGCAACATCGCCAAGGCCAAGGGTCGCTGCATCGTCAACGGCGAAGTGGTCAGCGAAGCCGAAATGATGTTCGGCATCGTGGACAAATAGGGCCACCCAATGTCGGGGCGGTGAACGTGGGACCGGTTTTCAACCGGTCGTGGGCGAGCACAGCGAGGCGGCGCGTAAGGTTGTCGTTCCCTGCGGCTATGCCGGCGGCAGCATCACAATGCCGTACTTCGGCGCGGCTCGGAGCAGCTTTTCAATCTCCTCGCCCGTTGGCGGAGGCACCGGCGCGTCCAGCGAGGGAAGTTCAGTCGCAAATTCCGCCATGAATTTTTCAAACCCGGCGGGCACGCAGAGCACCAGCATCCGCGCCGGCTGGTTGGAATTGTTTTTGAACGCGTGCGCCGTCCCCCGTGGGATTTGCACAAATGTTCCCGGCCTGCCGGTAAGCTCCGTCTCGTCCACCGTGAAAGTAATCTCGCCTTCCACCACGTAGAAAGATTCCTCCTCGCGCGTATGATAGTGTGGGGGCGGTCCGCCACCCGGCGGAACAATGGCATCGGCCAGCGTATACGCGCCACCCGTCTGCTCGCCGGTCGCCAGGACGACATATTTGTCCCCCACGGCGGCGTACACTTTTGCCTGACCGGGAATCGAGTGAATGAATGGTGGCGTCATGCCTTGCCAGCACAACGCCTCAAATCCTGCATGACAATCCGTTTGCTCCTCACGGCAACAGCCGGTGATTTTTGAGGATCACCGGCTGCACCGCGAATCGATCGTGTCCCTAGAAGTTCAGGAACACTCCCCAGCGCGGAGAATGGTAGTGCCGATAGTACACGCGCGGGTAGGACGGATAGTATACGGGGCGGCCATAGTAGTACGGGTCACCGTAGTAATATCGCGGTCCGCTGTAAACGCGGACACCGTAGTAACCGTGGTTACTATGGTGATGATCCCAGCGGTCATGGTCGTGATGGTGATGATGGTCCTTGGCCTCCGCGCTCGGAGCGCTCAAACCAATGCCCACCAAGGTCGCGAGAGAAAGCAGTAGAGTTTTCATAGTATGTGTTTCTTGATCGTTGGACGGAACCTCCGGCCTCAATATTCACGGCCTCAATTCCGCCCTTTCTATGTCATCTAAGGAATCGAATCCCACAGGGGCGGTGGTCGCGTTTTCCAGCCCCTGGCTCCCCTGGCCTTCCATTACCCGAGCATTACAAATTCACCCCTTCACGCTGGCCGCTTCATCTCAAAGCGGTCCATCGTGCGGCAATACCAGTGCGGGCTCGCCATGCGACCGATCACCCGGAACTGCTCGCTGCGGATTCGCAGATGCTCCGGATCGACCAACTCCTCGCGCACGTGAACCCGCTTCACCAATCCGATAATCAAACGATTGTCGCCGATTTGCAGCGTGCCCCATTCCTGGCACTCCAAACTCGCCGGCGCCTCAGCGAGCCGCGGCGGACGCACGACCGACGACGGCGCTGTCTTCAGCCCTGCTGATTCGATTTCGCTCCTTCCGTAGGGCAACGAAGCTGCGGTCCGGTTCATCGCTTCCGCCAGCGCCTCGTCCACGAGATTCACCACAAACTCATGATTGAGCCGGATGTTCCGCGCCGTGTCCTTCGGCGTGCCATCGTCGCGGTCGCCCGGGCAAAATCCCACGATCGGCGGTTCCGCACCCAGCACGTTGAAAAAACTGAACGGCGCGGCGTTCACGACGCCGTCCGGCCCGAGGCTCGTCACCCACGCGATGGGGCGCGGCGTGACCAGCGAGGCCAGCAGTTGATAGGCTCGGTCGGCATGTTTTCCTTCGAGGTCGAATTCCATGTTGGCCCATACGGATACCGCACAACGAAGGCCGCATCGAATTGAAATTGCTCCGGGAAAAAAGCGCGGCGTTTATCCGAGATCCGCCAGCACCACGGAGACATCCGCCGTGCCCGTCCCGATGACCACAATGTCCAGCGCCCCGTCGCCATTGACATCGCCAATCACCAAAGCCCCCGGCTTCGTCTTCGGATCGTCGCCGAGGCTGATGACCCGCGGCACGTTGAACAGCCCGTTACCCCGGCCCAGGAACGCGCTGATCGAGCCCGTCTTGGAATTGGAAACGACAAGGTCGAGGATGCCATCGCCATCCAGATCGCCCGTGGCAATCGCGCTCGGCGCAATCAAACTCGGCGCCACGATTTTGAGCTGCCGTTGAAATTGCGATCCGCTGGTGTTGCCATTGCCCAGCAGCACACTGAGGAACCGATTACCCGAATTCGCCACCGCCAGATCGACCTTTCCATCGCGGTTGAAATCGCCGGTGGTCACCGCCGTCGGCTTTCCGCCCACTTTGAATTTCACCGGCACCAAAAAGTCCGTGCCCGTGCCCGCAAGGAAGCTCACGTTGTTGCTCCCGTTGTTTACCGTGACGACATCCGCAAAGGTATCCTGATTGAAGTCAGCAATGGCGATCGCCACAGCCTTGGTCCCGCCGGTCACGACGGTCCTCGGCGTATTGAAAGTGCCGTCGCCCACCCCCAGCAGCGTCCCCACGCCGGTCCCGGACAGGAATACGAGATCCTGCTTTGTATTGTTGTTGAGATCCACCGCGTGAATGTCAGTCGGCGCCTTGGGCGCGGGCGTCGTCACGACGGCCGCAAACGATCCGGCGCCATCCCCCGCGAGAAAGCCAATCGTTTTCGTCCCGCCGTTGGCCACTGCCATATCCAGCTTCAAGTCGCTGTTGAAATCCGCCACCGCCACGCTGTTCGGCAATTTTCCGCCCGTCGGAAAATCGACCGGATCGGCAAAGCGGCCCGAGGCCGAGCCGAGCAGAACGCTCACCGTGCCGCTGCCGGAATTCACCACCATAAGATCCCCAAACGTGTCGCCGTTGAGGTCCGCCAGCGCGATCGCTTTCGGCAGTTTACCCACGTCGTACCCCGTCGGCGTGGTGAAGCCAAAGTTCCCATTCTCGAGCAGCGTGTTGTTGCCCCCGTTTCCGCGCAACGTGTCGTGGCCCGTGCCGCCGTCCAGCAGATCGTCCGACGGCGAGCCGATCAGGATATCATTCCCGTCTCCGCCCAAAAGGCGCGGGGGAATGGCGAAGAGGTTCGACATATCGATCCGGTCATTGCCGCCGAGACCGAAGACATCGAGCCGCGCGATGCCGAGCAGCGTGATCAAATTTCCGGTACGCGAGACGGACGCCACGCCCGAGGTGATAACGTCATTGCCCTCGGTGCCGAGCACCGAGACCACGTCGAAGCCACCGCCGCCCGTCACGCTGAGCGAAGCCACATTCGAATAGGTGAAGGTGGTTCCCTGGACCAGGGGCACTCCTGCCCCGTCTGCGGTGAAGTTGCCGGTGCCCGCCGCGGCGCCCGGGGTGACCGAGATATGGTCGTCGAAGCTGCTGCCCGTCAGTGCCAGCGAGGAAGTCACTCCGTTGCCAACCAGGGTGACATGTGGAAAATCGACGAATGTCACCACGGGAGCGCTGATGCCGGTGATGGTGGCGCTGGCCAGATTCAACGACCAGTTAGGAGTGGTGCTCTCGCCATCCAGGGTGTCGTCGCCGCCGTCACCGCGGATCAGCACGGTCGCGCAATTGAAAACTTCTATCCGCGAGGTTTTGGCGCCGTTAATCGTGTTGGAAATATCGAGGCCGCCCGCCTCTCCACCAGCCAGCCGGATGTTATCGGCCCCCGCGGTGCCATGGAAAATCAAGGTGTCCGTGCC
>FTCB01000384.1_pt1 | contig 15343 bp, 11 predicted proteins | sample 1639431 | NCBI WGS metagenome assembly FTCB01 (sample SAMEA3914864, study PRJEB12502) | metagenome | biome: forest; material: soil | place: USA | collected 2012-03-12 | depth 0.3 m
ATGTTACAGTTGCTAAAGTATCGCCATTCATTCGTCTGTCTGCATTGAGATACGTTCAAACGCTGCCGAACCTTTGAAAAAAATATCATTAAGCCCCAATTGAGCGTCTTGGGGGGAGGGACGGCACGGACGTGACCAAGGCCGATCCCGGGCTCTGAATGCCGATTGTAACCTTCTCCGGTTTTGAGACTTCCGACCCAAAATTACCACCGCTCAAAACCACCAAAAACCTGTAGAGACGACAAAACGGCCTCCCGAAAAAATTTTCCGGAAGCGCCGACGATGAAGGATGCGGGAAGGTGCGCAGTGTCCCCCGGAATGCAAGGCCTTTTCCAAAAAAGGGTGAAATTTCTTAACACTTATTTTACCATCTTAAAGAAAATTGCCGGGCGCTTTTCACCGCCAGCGAGCGACAGAGTGGCCCGCATCGGTGAGACAACGCATTGCAATTGCGCCGAAATTGACCGGTTAAAAACAACCCCTCGGCGCTCGCCATCGCCCGCCGTTGCTACGTAAAGAAAACCCCATGAGACTTGGCCTTGTCCGACGCGGCTTTTCCGGCACCGGTGGTGCGGAGGCTTACTTGCGCCGGTTTGCCGAGGCTGCCCGCGCGGCGGGGCATGAGTGCGTGCTGTTTGCGTCGGGCCGGTGGCCCACTGGGTCGTGGACCGGCGAGGTGGTGCGGCTCCCGGAGCACACGCCGCGGGCTTTTGCCGATGCCCTGAAGGATGCGAATCCACGCAGCCGCTGCGACTTTCTTTTCTCGCTCGAGCGCGTGTGGGAATGCGACGCCTACCGCGCCGGCGACGGCGTGCACGCCGCGTGGCTGGAGCGGCGCGCGGGGCCTTGGTGGAGCCGGCTCGTCCGTCATTTTCAGCGCAAGCATCGCGATACGCTCGCACTGGAAAAAGCGCTCTTCACGGGTGGCGCGCGCGGGATCATCGCGAATTCCGCCATGGTCCGCGACGACATCATCACGCGCTTCAGCACTCCCGCCGAGAAAATCACCGTCGTCCACAATGGCGTGCCGCCGTGGCGCGACCAGCCGGGCCTGCGCGAGGAAACGCGCGCCCGCCTGGGACTCGCGCCCGGCCAATATACGCTGCTCTTTGCCGGCAGCGGCTGGGAACGCAAGGGCCTGCGCTTTGCGCTCGAAGCCATGCACTTGGTCCCCAATGCCGTCCTGCTCGTCGCCGGACGCGGCAAGCGACGCGGCCTGCCCAAATGCGACGCCGCGCGCTTCCTCGGCCCTCAGAGCGGAGACGAGATGCGCGGGCCGCTGGCCGCCGCGGACGCCTTCGTGCTGCCCACCCTCTACGAGCCTTTTTCCAACGCCTGCCTGGAAGCGCTCGCCGCCGGGCTGCCCGTGATCACCACGACCGCGAACGGTTTCGCGGAAATCATCGAACCTGACGTGGAAGGCGAAGTCCTCACCGATCCCCGCGACACCGCCGCACTCGGCGCGGCGCTCAGTGCCTGGAGCGATCCTGCAAAGCGCGAGGGGATCCGCGCCCGACTACTCGAGAAAGGCGCACGCTATTCCATCGAGGCCAATGTCGCGCGCACGCTGAAGTTCCTGGAAGCGCAATCCATCACGTAGCTACGTCAGCTCGCGTAAAACTTCCTCCCCAGCCAGGAGTGCACCGGCACGCATGCCAGCAGCGCGAGGGCGCACAAGAAGGAGGCCGCGGTTTTGTGAAACATCGTCGGCACCGTGGGCGCGAGGCACAGCGCGGCCTGGAGCACCGGCAGGATGCGGATGAACCCGCCAATGCGCGGGGCCAGCGGCGGCGGCGGTTCTTTCATCAGCTCGCTGGCATTCATCGCGCAAAGGATCAGACCCACGATCCACAGCATGGGCGATTGATCCTGAAAAATCGGCCCGGTGAATTGCTTCAGCACAATGTAGCCGAGCAGCACCGCGCCGATGGGCAGCATGCGCGCGAACTTCGGATAGCTCGGCTTCGTCTCGTGCCGCGCGAGGTTCGTAACCGCCGCGATGTAGATGCCGATGAGCCCGCCGCAGATCAGCGCGGACTGGAAAGCTTGCAGCCCCACGGCCGCGGTATTCGACGCGAGCCACAGCGCGAGCGGCGAGTGCGACGGAAAAAGCGACACCACGGAGGGCGCGCTGACAATACTTGGCCCGAGTCCCGCCACCGCCCCGAGCGCGGCACTCAACGCGCGGCAGAGCCCCATGTTGATCGCGCCGAGCACCGGGATGCGCTTCGTGAGGAGATTGTAGAGGGCGATGTGCACGAGTAACCCAATGCCCACCGCCTCCGCGTACATCCCCAAGAGCGACAACAGCCCCAGCGCCACCACCGATAAGAGGATAACCGCCGCCCACGCCGCCGTGACGCCCACCCGTCCGCTCGGCAGCGGGCGCTTGGGCCGGTCCTGCAAATCTTCCTTGTAGTCCGCGAGGTCGTTCATCGCGAGCCCTGCCGCGTACAGACACAGGCTCGCGCCCACGGCCGGCCACACGCGCGCATCAAGCAGGCCGCCCGTCGCGATGAGAAATGCCGCCAGCGGATCGCCCGGAACCGTAAACAGGTTCGGAACGCGAAATAGTTGCAGCCAGGCTTTCATGCGGGGCGCGGAGAATGGCCAAAATCCCGCGCAGGGCAAGGAGAGGTGAGACCACTCTGCCGCCTCGCTAAAACTTATCAGCCACTTTGACTTCGCGCCCGTTGGGCCAAAGGCCCCGGAACAAGCCAGCCCAGGGCAACGCCCTGGATGAACCAAAATAAGATGGCCCACGCCCCAAAGGGGCCAAACACCGAAGCGTCGTCCAGCCTCGGATCCATCGGCAGCCGATCAGGGCCAGATCTTGGCAAAATCCCGCACCTCCACCCAGCCGGCACGATCGTGGTCGGCGCGCACGTAGTAGTAATTGCCGCGTACGTTCTCCACGCGCGCCACTTCACCTGCGTGCAATTCGTCGAGTTTCTCGCCTTCACGGGTTGGCGTGAGGCGGAGGCGGGTTTCGTCTTCGAGCACCACGCCGATATTCGCCCGACTCCAGAGCCCGATCAGCGCCGGCGTGGTGAGCAGAAAAAGCGCGAGCAGCAGCGCGGCCAAGCCCTGGTGCCATCCGGCCCGCTGCCAGCCGAGCAGACGCGGAAGGGACAACAGCGCCACCCCGGCCCAGAGGCTGAGCCCCGCGACGAGCAGCCACCACATGCCGGGCAGCCATTCGCTGTATTGTTCGTACCAGCGGCGCTCGGGTTCGGAGAGCTGCGCCTTTTTCCGCGCAAAGGTAAGGTTCGCGACCGTATTGCGGTCGGCGGGGTCGAGCGCGCGGGCGCGCTCCCATGCCAGAATGGCGTAGCCGGGGCGCGCGACCTTCCACTCCGCATTGCCGAGATTGTGCAGTGATCCATGCGACCACTCCCCGGAAGCCGCAAGTTCCCGGAGTTGGTACGCACCTTCGCCGTAGTCGCCATCAGTCATCGCCGCGCTGGCTTTGGAAAAGCGCTGTGCGGGTGTGAGGGCAGACGTCGCTGCCGGCGCGATGGCCGCGGGCGGGCTGGAAACCGGCGCTTTGTTGTCAGGGGCCACATCGGACGGCGCAGCGGAAGCGCTCACTGCGAAGAACGCGATCAGCACACCCACCAACAAGCCAACGACCCGTGCGAACGTGTCTTTTGCCAGCCGCGGTTTGGAAAATAGCGCCTTCATTTTCATGCCTGCGCGGTGAGCACGGAAACGGCGCGTTCCAATCCCGAAAGCAAACTCGCCGGGCGCGGCGGCTCATTGGCCGAGGACGCATAGCGCACGGCGTCGGCGTGCTCGAAAATCGTGCGCGCGGCCAGCGCCGCCTCACCTTCCAAATGATGCAGCACTTCGGACGGCGTCATGCTCGCGGCCCCGGCGCCGTGGTAGCGCGCGGCGGCCTCGCACAACGCGCCCGTGCCCGCGCGCAAAAAGCCAGGCACGTCGTTCTTGCGCGCAGCCGACCGCGCTTCCGCCAGCGCGCGGCGGGCCGCGGCGCGCGAACGGCGGCGCAGCGGAATCTCCGGATGCGCCGCGAGATATTCCCGCCGCCGGCGCCACAGCCAGGCGAGCAGCAGCAATGCGGGCGCCACCAATTGCGCGTAAAAGAAGAACCGAAAATTGGGCCCCAGATGCCGGGTCCAGCCGCCGGAGGTCTCAGCGAGACCGGTCAAAATGGGTTCCACTTCGCGCGGCGGCAAAGAGGACGGAACATCGGCGGCGGCCGCTTCCGCATTCGCCGCAGCCGCCGGGGCGCCGGGCGCCGCCTTCACGTTCACCGTCAGCGGCGGAATGGTCAGGTCCACGTAGCCGCGCTTCACCGGATCGAAATACGCAAACGGGATGGGCGGCGTGCTTCGCTTGCCCGCCTGCTTCGCAATGATCGTGTAGGTGAAGGTCTTCATCCCCTTCCCGCTTTCCTCTTCGCGGGCGAATTCACTCGTCGGCTTGTACGTCCGCCACTGGCTGTCCTCGCCGAGCGCGGGCGCCGGTACCGCGTCGATGTTGCCTTCACCGGTCACGGAAAACGCCACCGTGATCGGCTCGCCCACTTCGGCCTCGGTCGCCGAGAGCTTGGGCTGCGCGACCGAAAACTGGCCAATCGCGCCCGTGAACCCCGCCGGCCGATCCACCCGGGGCAGCGCCACCACGTGGAGATTGGTCGTTGGCGATTGAAAAGTGCTCGGGCCGCCGAGGCCGCCGAGCCCGCGGCGAGGCGTGAATCCATCCAGCCGCTGCACCTGCACCGCCGCCTCGCAGTTGACCGGAATATCGCCCTCGCCGAGCGGGATGATTTCCACCGCCATATTCAGGCCGCTCACCGTCTTGCCGTCGTAATTGAACTGCCCCGGACGCGTGAGGTAATTGCGCGCCGGCTTGAACAGCACGTTGCCGCTCGTCTTGGTAATTTGCTGCACATAGGTCGGCATCTCATCCGCGGAGGCGATGAACAGCAGGCGCGCATGAATGGACTCGCCCACGTAGTAATCGCGCTTGGGCACATCGAGCACCACGCGGGTGGGTTCGCCGGCGTCGCGCGCATTGCCTTCGCTCACCACGAGCCGCACCGGGGGCACGCGCACGTTCTGCCCATTGATATCCACCTCAAAGGCCGGCACCGGGAATTCGCCCTGGAACCGGGAGATGACGATGTAGCTGAGCACGCTCTTCGTCACCGGACGGCCATTCAATTCCACGATGCTCACCGAGGAGCCATTCGGCACAAAATCGAGCCCGTCTGGCGGCGCCAGGTTCGGCAGATCGGCGACCCGTCCGCCCATAATTACCACGCGAAATTCCACGGATTGCCCGACTCGCGCCGTGGGGGGATCGAAACTGGCCGCGGCCGAGACCTGCGCGCGCGCCGGGAACGCGCAAACGAGCCAGGCGAAACAAAAGAGCAGGAGGCTGCGATGGCTCGTGAGGTCGCGGAAAAAAGAAAACATGCGCATGACCGGCTACCAATCGCGCCCGGGGCGGCCCTGCGGCTTTCCGGGTTGTTCGCCATCCAGCGACATCGTGCGGTGGCTGCGATCGATTTTTTCTTTCAGCATTTGCAGCATGTCCGGATCGATCTGCCGGCCCGACCCGAGCCGCTGCTGCTGCTGTTCGCCCGCGGGCTTTTCCTTTTCTTTCTTCTTCTGGCCGCCACCCTGCCCCTCGCTGTCCTCCTCTTCGTCGTCCTCGTCCTCCTCCTGATCGCTCTCGCGCTGCATGTCCTTGGGAATCTTGCCGCGCATTTCCTTCATCATTTCGCTCAGCTCCTTGCGCTGTTGCCCAATGCCCTCCGACTGTTGCTGCAGCTGTTTGTCGAAGCGGATCAATTCCTCGATCCGCTTTTGCATCACGCCCGCGTTGAACTCCGCATCCTTGTTCGAGGGGTCGAGCTCGAACGCGCTCCAAAAACCGTCCGCCGATTTGCGCCACTGGGCCAGCGCCGAACCGAGCAGCGCCGTGGCGCGCGAGGTCTCATCGCGGGAAGCCCGCAGCCCTTTCCGCGCCTCGCGCGCTTCGTTGTAGGCGGCGACGAGTCCCCGCAGATCCTTTTCGTCGAGCAGCGCCGCTTTGCCGCTCCGCAGCGCCTCGCCGGCGATGACGAAGGCCGCATTCGCGTTGTCGAGCAACTGCTGCCGGTTGCCCTCCCCGGCCAGCGTTTCCTTCCCCTGCAGAAAGCGCACGTGCCCGAGATTGTAGACGGCCAGCGGCTGGACGACCGGATGGTTCGTCCGGGCAGCGTCGATAAACGCCGTTTCCGCCTCGACCAAATTGTCGCTCTGCATTTTGTGCACGCCCTCATTGTAACGGTCCTGCGCGGAGGGCGACGGCGCCTTGGCCGCGGTGGCGGCAAGGATGGCGGCGATGGCAGTGGCGCGAAGCATAGTTCAGGCGGCGGGCACCGCCGCTGGTCGGCGGCGGCGCACGGTGAGGAGAGATTCCACGACGAGCAAAAAAATGCAAATAGCAAGCGGCCACTCGTAGCGATCGATGCCGCGCCGCCGGGCCGCCCCGAGACCGCCCTTCGAGGCATCGGTGCGCAGGTAGCGGAAAATTTCGCTCATCGTGCCGCTGATGGAGTCGAGATGCAGGTAACGCCCATTGGTGGTGGTGGCGATGGCACGCAGGGTGGTTTCATCGAGATGGCTCACCACCGGCTGCTGATTGTTGTCGAGCAGCGGGGTGGGGCGTCCGCCGGGACCATTCACCATCACCTGGCCGCCCGCCTGGGTGCCGATGCCCACGGCGAAAACAATGACGCCGTCCTTGGCGATTTCCTCCGCCACCTTCACGCCATTGCCTTCCAGGTCCTCGCCGTCACTGAGCAGAATCATGATTTTGCGCCGCTCGGTCTTGTCGAAAGCGTTCTTGCCCGCCATCAGCGCCCGGGCCACGTCGCTGCCCGGCACATAGATGTCCTCCGGCGAAGCATCGTGCACGTTTTCCTCAAACGCATCGTAGTCGATGGTGAGCGGCACGCGCACAAAAGCGCTTCCGGCAAAGATCACAAAGCCCACGCGCCCGCCGCTCTGGCGGTGGACATAGTCTTGAATGGCGAGCTTCGCCCGTTCCAGACGCGAGGGCTTCACGTCCGCCGTAAGCATGGACTTGGAAAGATCGAGCACAAACACGACGTCCTCACCCTGCCGCACGATTTCTTCCTCCACCACGCCCCACTGCGGCCGCGCCAGCGCCAGCCCGGCGGCGAGGATAGCCAGGAACAGCAGCGCATTTTTGATCCCGCGCCGTAGCGGGCTGTGCGACGTAATCAACGCCGGCAGCGCTGAGGAATCCGCAAACGTCGCGAGCTGCCGCGCCCGTGCCGCCGCCGAGTACCACAATAGCGCGCCAAAGAGCACCAGCGCGCCCACGGTGGCCCACAGCCAAAGAGGTTCGGCGAAAGTGAGGCTCATGGGATCCTCCTGAAACGCGTATTCGCCAGCATGATCTCCAGCGCGAGGAGCGCCAGCGCGGCGAAAAGCGGGATCTCAAACAGCGGCGTGAACGTCTGGTGATGTTTCAGTTTGCGCTCGGTTTTTTCGAGCCGATCGATGTCGGCATACACCGTCTCGAGCTCCTGCAAATTCGTCGCCGTGTAGGCCTTGCCGCCCGTCCGGCGGCTCATGTTGTCGAGCACCGTATAGCTCGCGGGCGAGAGCATGGTGATGATCCCGGTATGCGCGCCGGTCGCCGTGTAGTTGAATTTGCCGGTCCGCGCATCGAATTGGTACAGCGGGCACGTTTCATTGCGCCCGATGCCAATCGAGTAAATGCGCACCTGCTCCGCGCGCGCGAGATCCGCGGACTGCAGCGGCTCGAAATTCTCCCACTTGTTGTTGTCGCCGTCGGTGAGCAGCACGATGATCCGGCCTTTGCTGTCTTTTTGCACGGAGAGGTTCTTGACCGCCATCGCACACGCATCGCCAATCGCCGTGCCGACTTCCTGCACGATGCCGATATAAAGACGGTTGAACTGATCGAGCAGCCAATCGTGGTTCAACGTGGCGGGCGAAACGAGATACGGCACCCCGCTGAAAACGATGAGCCCAATGCGATCCGAGGGACGGCGCTCGATGAAATTGCGGATGCGCTCCTGCGCGATGTCGAACCGCGTGAGCTCCTGGCCCGGCGGCGCCATGTCGAGCGCCATCATGCTCCACGAAAGATCGTACACCAGCATCACGTCGAGCCCGCTGGAAAGCGTCTCCGTTTGTTCGTTCACGCGGCGCGGCCCGGCCAGCGCGACCAGCGCCAGGCCCACCGCGGCGAGGCGCAGGAAAATCAAGATGCGACCCGCACCCGAGCGCACGCGCCCGGCAATGGCGGCCACGAGTTCTCCGCTGGAAAAACGCACCGCACCCTCGCGCCCAAAGCGGCCCCGCAGAAAGGCGTAGATCGGCAGCAACGCGAGCAACGCGAGGACCCAAGGGCGCTGGAATTCGAATCCCTGCATCAAAGCTCCCTCTCCCGTGCCGTCCGGTGCCGGCGCTTTTCCATTTTATCGATCAGGGACAGCGCCACCTCCGCCGCGCTGGTCGGCGCGGCCGTTGCCGCCGGCGTGCCCTCCCCGGTTTTCGCCGCCCAGCCCGCGGCCACCACCGCGAGCTCCGGCCTGGCTCCGCCCGTCGGCGCAAACTTCTCCGTATCGCACGCGAGCAAAAACTCGGTGACCTGATGCGCCAGCGTCGGATCGCTCGGGATATGCGTAAACAGGCACTCCGAGATTTCCTCCGTGGACGCGCCCTCGCCCGGCAGCGGAAAGGCTGCCAGCAAATAACGGCGGAGCACTCGCGAGACCGCCAGCGGCGCCGTTACGCCCCGCAGCTCGCGCCGCGCGATCTCTGCCGGCGACTCCACCACCACCCGCTTCGGCTGCCGCGGCCACGCAAAGAAGACCACAAGAGCCGCCGCCATCCCTCCGACGATCATCCACGGCAACGCCGTGCTCGCCTCATATTCCGGCGACACCTCCTCCCGCGGCGGCTTCAAATCAGGAATCTCCTGCTTGATGGCCGCAGAGGCGGCCGCCACCAGAGCGAGGAAAGAGCAAAAGAGGACTGATTGAAACGCGGGCAGCAGTCTGGAGTGCGGTGCCTTGGCACCGCTTTGTGGAGGGCGCAGCTTGCTGCGGGCGGAGAGAGAGTTGACCGAAACAAGGCAGCCGCTCCCACCGCACGCGGCAAGCCGCGCCATGCCACAGAGCGGTGGCAAGCCACCGCACTCCAGACCGCGCCTTGCGCTGTGCTCACCTTTTCGTTTCTCGCAGCTCCGCGTGTTCATTTTCGCCGCCGTTGCTCAAAGAATCGCTGGAGGGTGCTCGCATACGCGTCGCCGGGCGCGAGGCGCAGCACGTCCACACCCGTCTGCCCGAGCGCGCGGTCCAGATGCTCCAGCCTCTCCGCGCTGCGTTGCGCGTACGACCTCCGCAGAGTTTCCGGCACCGTATCCACCTCGAATTGCTCGCCGGTCTCCGCGTCCTCCAGCGTCAGCAATCCCGCCGGCGGCAGCTCGCGCTCGCGCGGATCCGTGAGGTGCAGGCACACCAAATCGTGCCGCGCATTCGTCTGCCCGATTTCCGTGAACAAATCGCGCCCCGCCCCGCCTTCCTCGTGCAGAAAGTCGGTGAGCAAAAACACAATCGCCCGCCGCTTCACCACGTGATTGAGAAACGCCAGCGCCTTTTGCACACTCGTCCCGCGCCGCTTCGGCGCAAACGCGATCGCCTCGCGGATGAGCCGCAGCAAATGCTTCCGCCCCTTTTTCGGCGGCACGAACAGCTCCACCTCGTCCGAGAAAAGCACCAGCCCCACCTTGTCCCCGCTGCGCAGCGCGGAGAAGGCCAGCGTCCCCGCGATCTCCGCCGCGAAGTCCCGCTTCGTCTGTCCCGTCGAACCAAACTCCCCGCTGCCCGAGACGTCCACCAGCAGCATCACCGCCAGTTCGCGCTCCTCCCGGTGCAGCTTCACAAACGGCTTCCGCAGCTTCGCCGTCACGTTCCAGTCGATCGTCCGCACGTCGTCGCCCGGGACGTACTCGCGCAATTCCTCGAAATCCATGCCGCGCCCTTTGAATTGCGAATGGTACGCGCCGACCATCAAATCGTTCGCGAGCTTGCTCGTTCGCAATTCCACGCGCCGGACGCGCTGCATGATCTCGCTCGTGCTCGTCATTGAATGAACGTTCGGGCGGCTACGGCACGGGCACCGTATCGAAAATACGCTTCACCACCGCATCGCTGGAGATGCCCTGCGCCTCGGCCTCGTAGGTGAGGATGACGCGGTGGCGCAGGACGTCCGCGCCGATGGCCTTGATGTCGCCCGGGGTGACAAACGCCCGCCCCTGCAGCAGCGCCCACGCTTTCGCCGCCAGCGTCAGCGCGATGGTCGCGCGCGGGCTGGCGCCGAATTGAATCAGCGGCCGCAAATCGCCCAGCTTGTATTTCTCCGGGTCGCGCGTGGCAAAGACGAGGTGGACGATGTAGTCGCGGACCTTGTCGTCCACGTGCAGCGTATCCACCACCGCACGCGCCGCGTGGATTTGGTCCAGCTCCACCACCCGCTCCACGTCGAGGTTCGGCTTCGTAAACGCCATGGTGTCGAGAATGCGCCGCTCCTCCGCAAAATCCGGATAGCCCACCACCACCTTCAACATGAAGCGATCCACCTGCGCCTCCGGCAGCGGATACGTCCCCTCCTGGTCGATGGGATTTTCCGTGGCCAGCACGAGGAAGGGCACCGGCAGCTTGTGCGTCTCGCCGCCCAGCGTCACCTGCCGCTCCTGCATCGCCTCCAGCAGCGCCGACTGCACCTTGGCCGGCGCCCGGTTGATTTCGTCCGCGAGCACGATATTCGCAAACACCGGCCCGCGCGTGGCGTGATATTTTCCGTCGCCCGGATTGTAAATCAGCGTGCCCACAATATCCGCCGGCAGCAGGTCCGGCGTGAACTGCACGCGGCTGAACGACGCATGGATCGCGCTCGCCAGCGTGCGCACCGCCAGCGTCTTGGCCAGCCCTGGCACGCCCTCCAGCAGCACGTGCCCATTCGCCAGGAGCCCCACCAGCAGCCGGTCGAGCAAATGCTGCTGCCCCACCACCACCTGGCCCACCGTTTCGCGGAGCTTGGGAATCCAGCCGGCGGCTTCGCGAACGCGGGCATTCAATTCATCGAGGGTCTGTTGCATAATCATCGCCACCACGAACAATCGCGCCGGCGCCTGTAGCACAGCGAAAACCACGATTTCAGCAAGTAGAGAGTGCAAACGAATGTGGCCCAGGCCCGCCCCGACTCGCCAACCGCGAACCCGGGGTCACCATTTTTCCACCATCCGCGCCACCCCGGCTAGGATATGTACCGGAATCAGGCGATTTTCTTTTTGTCCACGAAAGACACGAAAAGCACGAAACTTCCTGTTTTCGTGCTTTTCGTGGAAAAACCAAGACAGCCAAGAGCAAGAGATGCCGTCGTCGGTCCATTCTTTCAGCACCCCATGATTTTGTCCTCCATCATTTTGTTGAAACCCTAGCGCTCAAAAGCAAATCCGCTCCCCACCTCGCCGAGCGATCCGTTTGCGACAGAATAATATCAAAACAAAATCATTTTGTTCCCATCCGTCCACCGTTCGGGCTTCTCTACCGCCATGCCCATCCCCGCCGCGGCCCGTGATCAATTCAAGACCTACCTCGACGCTGCCCGCGCCGACGCGACCTGGCAGCAGGAAATTCAGGCGGTCCACGAAAAGCGCCGCGCCGTCGTGCCCGCCCTGCGGCAGCACCTCGAGCAGCTGCGCACCGGCGCCATTTCGTTGCAGGTTTTCAAGGACACCTTTGATCAAAAGACCCGCAAAGAGTGGGAGGGCTTCGGCCTCAAAGGCATGTCCGGCGCCATGTTTCTCAACCAAATCGTGCTGCACGTCCCCGAGTCCGCGGCGCCCCGGAGCCATTTGCTCGACGCCCTCCGCCTGCCCGCCGACCTCGCCGCCGCGCGTGACCAAATGTCGGCCTTCCTCGCTTTTCTCGACACCACGATGCGCGAGCACGGCATCCCCAAAATGAAACTCCAGCCGGGCCGCACCCCGTTTTTCCTCAGCGCCTGGTGGCACCTCCAGGACCCGGAGCGGTGGCCCGTCTACTACGAATCCGCCCGTTGGGCCCTCGCCGAAATGGAGCTCTTTGCCGAAACCGGGGACCCGCTCCGCGACTACGGCGCCCTCCACCAGGCGTGGTTCGAGGTAGCCCGCGACTTTCAACTCACGAGCTGGGATCTCGAATCCGTCCTCAGCCACGCCCACTTGGCGCCGGAACGAAAAGTCCCCGCCATCCCGGCTTCCACGGCGCCCGCCCCCGAGCCGGCCAGACCCGCTCCCACGCGCGCCGCCGCTGCCGAATCCGAAGACGGCCCCTCGCATGCCGAAGTGCAAGCCATGCTCGCGCAAATCGGCGAAAAGCTCGGGCTCAAAGTCTGGATCGCCTCCAACGACCAGGGCCGCCAGTGGAACGGCCAGCGCCTCGGAGCCATGAGCATCCCCGAGCTCCCCAACCTCGGCATCGGCGAAGACGCGCAAAAGATTGTGAACCTCATCGATGTCCTCTGGCTGCGCAAAACCAACCAAATCGTGGCCGCCTTCGAGATCGAATGCACCACCTCCATCTACTCCGGCCTCCTCCGGATGTCGGACCTCAACGCCACCTGCCCCAACCTCAGCTTCCCCTGCTACATCGCCCTCCCCACCGTGCGCATCCCCGAAGTCATCCGCCAGCTCTCCCGCGCCACCTTCCAAACCCTCGGCCTCCACGAGCGCTGCGGTTACTTCGCCACCGAAGACCTCAAAACCGATTTCGCCGCCATCCTCAAATGGTCCCGCAACCCCGACTGCATCCAGGAACTTTCCAAATGGGTGGAAGACGTGCGCTAACCGGGCTCTACAGCACTTTAAATTGAGGTGTAGCCGTCGGGGCGAGCGCCGTAGGCGCGACATGTTGATAGTATGGAGGGAAAAAGGGCCAAGCCCCGGAGGGGCGGCATGTGTGGCCCCTCCGGGGCTTGGCTCCTTTCGAGCGGCTTATTCTATAAACATGCCGCGCCTACGGCGCTCAACTTCAAGCGTCCTTGCCCTGGCACCTTGCTCTCCACGGCGCGGCTACAACTTATTTTAAACCGCTCTACCCTCGCCTCCGCGAGCGCCGTCCCGCCAGCAATCCCAGCCCGCCAAGCAACATCACCGCCGCTCCCGGCTCGGGCACCGCCAGCGTCACAACGCCGGTACCCTGAAAATAATCGTCGAAAATATGCGTCGCGCCGCTGCCGGTCGCTCCGTAGGTGGCGCCAAAATCGAGCTGCGGAATCCCGCCGAGCACAAGATTCCCGACGGTTTCATTCACCCCGAAATCGAGAAATGCAAAGCCCGCATTGGCCCCATCATTGAGCGTGCCGTCGCCCGCAAGACTGAGCGTCGCCGTATCCGCGATCACATTGGTCACCCCCGCCGGAATGGACAGACCGATCGCGCTGCTTTGCACGGTCACGTTCCCCGTGCCAAAAGCCCCGGTCACCATCCCGGAAAGGCTGCCGCCCACCACGGTAGTGCCGCCGGAATACGTGTTCGCCCCAGCCAACACCCATGTGCCGGTGCCCGTCTTCTGCAGGGAAGTCGCGCCCGTGCCGCTATCCCCGAGGATCGAGCCGAGCGTATTCCCGTCCGTGCTGATTCCCGCCAGCGTCAGCAGGTGCGGCGTGTTCGCGCCGAGAAAAGCGATGCTGCCCGGATTGAGGAAGTTCATCGTCCCTCCGGGGATCCCCGAGGCATCGAGCGTGCCGCCCGCCGTGCCGATGGTGAAAAGCCGATCCGTGCTTCCCACGCCGCCATTGAATTGCAACGTCCCGCCATTCAGCACCAGGTTCGCCGCATCGCTGGTGGAAGCTCCTATGCCGCTCGCGGTGCCGCCATTTGCCAGCGTGGCAATCTGCAGCGTGCCCCCATTAATTATCGTCGCGCCGGTGTAGCTGTTCAGATTGCTCGCCGACGAAAAGGTCAGCGTTCCAGCGCCGGTCTTGGTGAAACTTCCGACACCAATGACCGCCGGCGTAGCCGCAACCGCCCCCGTCAGGGTGGCCGCGGTCGGGACGTCCACGATTCCGTTGCCGTTGAGCACGATCTGCTTCGCGCTGGAGAAGGTGTTGTTGCCGGTTAGTTGAAGCGTGCCCGTGCTGCCTATGGGAAACTGGATGGCGTTTGCGGACGCGCCTCCCAAAGGCGTGGGCGAGCTGACCGACACCGTGCCGGCAGTGATCCGCGTGGTAATGTTGTTGCTATTCGATGTCGCCGTGAGCGTTAGCAGCCCATTGCCGCTCTTGGTGAAGCTGCTCCCGATGGTCGAGGCGATCGTCATCCCCGCGGCGGTGTTGTTTTGAATGATGATGAGATCCCCCTGCGCATTCCCCGTCTTGAGCGCGCCGCCGTTGATCGTGGTCACGTTCGCGCCGACATTCGACGTCACCAGGATGCCGCCCGAGGCGAGGGTGACCGTGTTGCTCAGCGTCACCGTATTCGCGTGCGCATCGTTGAAGCGGATCGAGTTGGCGTTGCCGTTGCCCGTTCCGTTGAGCGCGCCGCCCCCTTGCGGCACGTCGAGATTTACATTCGTCGCATTGGCGAAGTCGGTGCCATAGGCCGCCGTATCCAGCGCGCTGATTGCCCCGGCATTGGTGCCGTCGCCGGCACTCACGGCCCACGTGACCCCACCCACCGTCGCCGCGCCGCTGAGGATTCCATTCGTGTTCGCCGTCTTGGTGGTGATGCTGCCGCTGGCCGGCAGCGTGAAGTCGATCGTGCTGGCAAGATTGCGGGTGATGGCCCCCAGCGCCAGGGTGGTGCCAGGGCCACCGTTCGAATTGACGCTGATGGTCGATTTTACGGAATTGAGCGTCGTAGCGGAAAACGTCTGGGAAGTCGCATTGCTCGCGTGGCCGAGAACGCTCAGGATTCCGCCCGTCAACGTCAGCACGCCCGTGCCCGCGATGTTCGTGGGCGTGGCGAGCCCGGTGAAATTCAGCGCCAGCGTGCCGCCATTGCTGACGGAAGTAGTCCCGGTGAGGTTGTTCGCGCCGGTGAGCGTCACGGTGCCGGTGCCGATCTGCGAGACGCCACCCGCACCAGTCATCACGTTCGCCACGGTGAAATTGTCGCTGCGCTTAAAGACGAGCGTCCCCGTGTTGGCGGTCGCGATCGAAACCGTGCCGGTGCCCAGAGTGCCGGTGGTCCCGCCATTGCCGATCTGGAGCGTGCCGCCGCTGATAATCGTATCGCCGTAATTGTTCGTGCCATTGAAGATCACCGTGCCCGTGCCGTTGGC
>FTCB01000910.1_pt1 | contig 15340 bp, 12 predicted proteins | sample 1639431 | NCBI WGS metagenome assembly FTCB01 (sample SAMEA3914864, study PRJEB12502) | metagenome | biome: forest; material: soil | place: USA | collected 2012-03-12 | depth 0.3 m
ACGGCAGCAGACTGTAATTTTGGAAAACCAAAGCGCGCTCGGAACTGGGACCTTTGACCGGCACGCCATTGGCGGTGACGGTTCCTGCATCGACCTCAGTCAGGCCGCTCAGGAGATTCATCAGCGTCGTCTTGCCGCTGCCGGAAAAGCCGACAATCGCGACGAACTCTCCTTTCTCCACGCTGAGATTTACGTCGGCGAGCACCTCCGTGCGGTCCCATTTCGGACCGAATCCCTTGCTCACGTTTTTGAGTTCGAGAAGAGCCATGCCTTTACGCCGTCTTGAATCTCGCCTCGACCACCGACATCAGCCGGTCGAGCAGCAGTCCGACGAAGCCGATCGTCAAAATGCACAGAATGATCTGACCGTATTGCGAGGCGTTGTAGGCCTGCCACAGAAAGCCCCCGACGCCCGGGCGTCCCGTAAGCATCTCGACGGCCACGATGACCAGCCAGGCGATGCCCAGCGACAGACGGAAACCGGTGAACATGTACGGCAACGTCGAAGGCAGCAGCACTTTGAAGAGCGTCTTGCCCCGCGAGAGCTTCAGTACTCGCGCCACGTTGAGATAGTCCTGCGGCACGGCGCGCACCCCGACGGCGGTGTTCATCACTGTGGGCCACATCGCACAAATCGCGATGGTGAAAAGCGCCGCGGCGTCGGACGGGCCAAAGGCGGTAGCACCGTTCGTTCCCGTGATCTTCAGCGAACTGAACAACACCAGGCCGAGCGGAAACCACGCCAGTGGCGAGACGGGCCGCAGCACCTGGATGATGGGGTCCACGGCCTTGGTGAAGGTTTTCGACAGGCCCAGACAGAAGCCTAGCGGCGCGCCGACGATCAGCGCGATGAGGTAGCCTTCCATCACCAATTTCAGCGAGAGCGCCGTGAAGGACAGGATGCCCTGATCCATTTCACCGCGCTTGGCGAAGGGATTAAGCACATACGTTTTCGACGCATCCCAGGTCTCGACGGGCGTGGGCAAATCCTTGGAAATGCCCGCCCGGGTCTTGGTGATCACGGGATCCCCAAAATCATCCACCGATTGCGTCACCGTCTCCTTGCCGGCGATGACCATCCATAGCAGCAGGAAAGCGCCGAGGCCCACCAGCGGCAGGAAGAGGCTGTCGAGTTTGTAGCGCTTGATGAAGTCCATCGCTTTAGCCCTTCAGGCTTTTGACCGCGAAACTTGCGGCATAGGCCTCCAGGTCCTGTTTCGGATCGAATTTCACACCGTCGAAAAGCGTCTCCGCAGAGTGGTCCAGCATCCGGCCGGTCACGCTGATTTCCTTCATGGCCTGCTCGTACAAATCCCCGCGCATGACCTGTTTCGCCACGCCTTCGTAGTCCGGTGCGCCCTGGGTGAATCCCCACCGGCGAAGCTGCGTGAGCCACCATTTGGCATATTTCGGTTGCGGGTAGTTGCAGTTGCGATCGCTGAAGATCATGTAGTTCGGGTCCTTCAGCTTGCGACCGTCGCCGTAGATATATTTGCCCTGCAAACGGCCCAGGATGCTCTCGGGCGGGCAATTGATATAGGTCGGCGCGCTGACGATTTTGGCCTGCTCCTCCCGGTTCTCCATTTTGTCGAGCCACACGCTCGCTTCGTGGAGGGCTTTGATTACCGCCTTCACCGTCTTCGGGTTCTTTTCGGCGAATTCCTCCGTGAACGCGCAGACCTTTTCCGGGTGATCCTTCCAAATCTCCTGCGTGGTGACGGCAGTGTAGCCGATCTCTTCGGTGATGCTTCGGGCATTCCACGGTTCACCCACGCAAAAACCGTCCATCTTTCCCACTTTCATATTCGCCACCATCTGTGGCGGCGGGATGGTGATGAGCGAAATGTCCGCCCCACCGCCCGCGGCATCGCCCGGATGAACGCCGCCCGCCGCGAGCCAGTAGCGAATCCACATGGCGTGCGTACCCGGCGGAAAGGTCATGGCGAACGTCATGGGCGTGCCCGCGGCCTTCGCGGCCTCCACCAGCGGTTTCAGGGGCTTGGGATCCGCGGCGACCTTACCCGCGAGCTCCTTCTTCAGCGTGATCGCCTGGCCATTGCGATTGAGCAGCCACGGAATGACCATTGGCTTTTTCGGCGCACCGCCGAGCCCCATCGTGCTCGCAATCGGCATCCCGAGCAGCATGTGCGTCGCCTGGATGTCCCCGTTGCTGAGCGAATCGCGAATCGCCGCCCAGCTCGCACCCTTGGCCACGGTGGAGTTGATGCCGTATTTTTTGAACAGCCCTTTCTCGTGAGCGATGACGATGCTGGAGCAGTCCGTCAGCGCGATAATGCCGAATTTCAGGTCGGCGATTTCCGGGGCGTCGCTCGCAAAAGCCGATCCGGTCCAGCCCTTGGGCAGGCCCGCCAGCAGCGCGGCGACGGCGCTTTTCTTGAGAAAACTACGACGAGGAATGGATGGAACGTGGTTCATAAATTTTAAGCAGCGTTGGATTTCGAATCAGAGAGGAGGGCCTGGGCCTGCGCATAGAGATCGGCGCGAAAGCAGCGGGCGCCGAGGTCTGCGGGCAGTTGTTCCCGGCTCGCGAGGCCCGTGCGTACAAAGCCCTCCATCACCCAGGCGGCTTTGGCCTCCGTCGGCACATTGGCTTCGCCGCGGGCGAAAATGTTGAAGCCGGGGCAATCTTCCACGCGACCGAGCCCGTAGTCGTAGCGTCCGCACATCGACATGCGGAGGGCCTCGGCGGGCGCGTTCACGTATTCGGGCCGCGCCAGCAGGGCCACCAATTCGTCCCGATTCTCCGGCGCTTCGCACCACGCACAGGCTTCAATGAGTGCGGCGATCAGGGCGAGGTGATCGTGCTGGGCGCGCTCCGCGAAATCACCGCGCGCCATCAGCACTTTTTCCGGGTGCTGCGGCGCGATCTCCGCGCTGCGCGCCACCACAAAGCCCGCGCGCTGCATCACGGCCAGTGAGGCCCAGGGTTCGCCCACGCAATAGCCGTCGAGGTGCCCCGCGCGCAGATTCGCATACACTTGCGATGGCGGGACGATGACCACTTGCACGTCGCGGTCCGGATTGATGCCGTGATCGCGCAACCATTGGCGCAACAGCACATGGTGCGACGACCAGTGATACACCACACCCAGCGTGAGCCGCTCACGCTTGCGCCGAAGATGCTCGCGCAGCTTGTGGCCGTCCGTCGCCCCGGCCTTGGCAATGCGCTGCGAGAGCACGATGGCGTTGCCGTGCAGATTGAGCACCAGGCCGGTGAGGCAAGGCGCCGGCACCGTGTTCAGCCCGGCGGCTGCGGCGACGAGCATGCCCGCGGGCGCGTGCGCGGCCTCCAGTTCACCATAGAGAATCTTGTCGCGAATCGTGGCCCAGCCGATTTCCCGGCTCAATTCCACGTCGATGCCCCGCGCGGTAAAGAGCCCGCGCTCCTTCGCCACGGCGAGTGGCGCGCAATCCGTCAGTCCGACAAATCCCACGCGAATGGGACGACGCAGTATCTTTTGATTTTTGGGCATGGCCGTGAAACGCAACGCGGCGGGTGCTAGCCGCGCATGTGCCAGATCCTCCGGGAACGTCCCAGAAACGCCTTGCGAGTTTTTCATACCTATGATGAATGAAATTCATTCATGTCCGCACCGCTTGATTCCAGACAGCTCCGCGCCTTCGTCACCCTCGCGAAGACCGGAAGTTTCACCCAAGCCGCGCGGGAGCTGAATTTAAGCCAGTCCGCGGTCTCGCACTCCATGAAGGCCCTGGAACGCGAAGTGGGCTGTCGCATTTTGGACAAGCTGGGCAAAAAGGCGGTGCTCACGCAGGCCGGAGAACAACTCCTCGCGCATGCGGAGCGCATCCTCGCGGAAATGACCCAGGCGCGCGCGGAGCTCGGGCGGCTCAGCAAATGGGGGCAGAGCCGGCTGCGCCTCGGCGCGAGCACCACGGCGGCGCAGCACATTCTGCCGGGCGTGCTGCGCGAATTCAAAGACAGCTTCCCGAGCTGCGCCATCAGCATTGAACCCGGCGACACGCCCGAGATGATCGAAGCACTGCGCGCGCACCGCATCGATCTCGCGCTGAATCTCGAGCCCAGCCCGGGCGAGCCGCTCGATTTTCGCCCGTTGTTTACCGACGAGCTCCACTTCATCCTCTCCCCACAGCACCCGTGGGCGCGAGCCGGGCGCGTGAACCGCCCGGAAATCGCGAAGCAAAACTACATCCTCTACAAGCGCCGCAGCTACACCTCGGCGATGATCGAGGCGTATTTCCGGGAGGAAGACATGGTGCTCCACAGCCAGCTCGACCTCGGCAACATGGAAGCCATCAAAGAGCTCGTGAAGCTGAACCTCGGCATCTCCATCCTCGCCCCGTGGACCGCGACCGACGAGCTCGCGGCCGGCTCGCTGGTCGCGATGCCGCTGGGCAAACGAAAGCTGCGCCGCCGCTGGGGCATTCTGCACTGGCAGGGCCGCCGCATGAGCCTCGTCGAGGAGACGTTCATCGGACTCTGCGCAAGCGTGACGGCGCGGTTGAAGCTGTAGCGTCCAGCCTCTCCGGCGCAGCGTTACTTCATGAACTGCTGGTAGAAAGTCAGCGCCGAGAGGATGAAGCCGATCGCGGTGATCATCTGCCGCACGCGCGCCTGCGGGATTTTTTGCGAGTAGTGCGAGCCGAGGAAATAACCGGCGAGCGCGCCGACGGTCATCACCGCCGCGGGTCCCCACGCAATCAGCCCGGCGAAAACAAACCATATCGCCGCCACGAGATTAATCAGCGCGCTGAGAATGGACTTCAGCGCGTTCATCTCGTGGATGTCGTCCAGCCCAATGAAGCCGAGCGAGGCCAGCATGAGAATGCCGATGCCCGCACCGAAATAGCCGCCGTACACCGCCACGAGGAATTGAAACGCGATGGCCCCCGCATGGCTGGGGCTGGCTGGTGCGCCAGGGTGCGCATGCCCCTCCTCCAGGCCGCGCGCCGCCAGGCGGCGAAACGCGCCCTGCAAAAAGAAAAGCACCGTGGCAAATAGAATGAGAAACGGGACCAGCCGCGCAAAGGCCTTTTCCGGCGTCACGGTGAGCAGCCAGCTCCCCACCGCGGCACCGACCAGGCTGGCCGGCACGAAACGTCGTAGCCACGGCTTCACTCGCGCCATCTGCCGCCGGTAGCCATACACGCTGCCGCCATTCCCCAGCACCAGCGCCAGTGTGCTTGTGGCGTTGGCCACGATGGACGTCACGCCAAATGCCAGCAGCGCGGGAAAGGTCAGGATCGTGCCGCCTCCCGCCACCGCATTGATGGCGCCCGCCGCGGCAGCCGCGACTCCTAAACCGAAAATCTCTACAATCGACATTCCCGAACACGCTAGGGATTCGTCGCAACCATACAAGCATGAGACAAGTGCTCGCCGTCCCGGCATCCGTCACTTCTTGCGCTTCTTCGTCGTGCTCCCCGATCCCTTCGCGGACGGCTTGCTTGGCGTTTTCGCGGCAGCGGCGGTTGATGTTTTCTTCGTCTCCGTGGCCGCCGGCGGGTCTGGCTCCTCCGGCTTTGCCGCAGGCTTGGGCGGCTCCACCGCCATCACTTCCGCTCCCTTCGTGCGCAAGCCGGGAATCGGGCCATAGCCGAGAAAGTCCACGCGGGATTCCGACCCACTGCCCGCCTTCGGCATTTTGAAATCAAACACGCTCACCCCCCAGCGCTGGATGCCGTTGTAGCTGCGGCCATCGCTGGCGCCGAACATCACCCGCTTCTTGGTCTTCTTCTCGCGGCCCAGGTACAGCATCACGTGCGTCACCGGAAATTCTCGCTCCACGGAGTAGGTTCCGCTCCAAAACATCAGGTCCCCCGGCCGCAACGCATCGAGCTCAAAGGTGTCCGCGCCGGTGCCCACCACCGCCTGGAACCCGCCCGCCTTGCGCACCCACACGTATTGCTGCGACGAGTCGCGCGGCACCTCGGCGACACCTTGCGCCCGCAGCGTGTGGTAAATGGTGCCGGAGCAATCCATGCCGCCCTGCGCCGGATCGGCGCTGCCGTAGGTATAGGTGAGATTCAGCTTGGTCAGCGCGAGCGCCTCCGCGATGAGCTGCTGCACGCGCGGTGGCTGCGCCTCGAATTCCAGCAAATCCGATGGCTCCAGCGAAGCACTGGGCGCGTGCTCCTTCGCCGGCGCCGACGCCGGTGCCGGCTCCTTCGGTTCGGCAGCTTTCTTCTCTCCGGCGTCTTCGTCTTCCTTGGGCGCCGGCTGCGGCTTTTTCACCGGCGGCTTCTTTTCCGCAGGCGGCGCTGCCGTGGATGAACCTTTCGACGATTTCGCAGTTTCCGCCGAGGACTTCGGCTTGCTCGTTCCTTTTTTGGTCGCAGCAAACGCGTCACCGGAAACGACACACCAGCATAGGATCCAAGCCAGCATCCGCGCAAACGAGTGAAGAGACGTCATCATGCAGATATGGTGGCAATGTGGGTCATCTGGGAATCGACGCCGGCCGGGCAAACGGTTGCACCAACCAACCACGGGCGCCTCGACGGGTGGGAAAAGGGAGCACGCCGGTAAATATTCCCCTATCAAAACGCCTGTCCGCTCCTCTCCAAAAGCACATCTTTCGCGCATGGCCCTGCACCCACTCCATCCCATCGGCTTCCGGCTCGCCGTCTGTCTCCTTGCTCTCGCCACCTTCGCCCGCGCCGCCGATCCGTTCGAGTGGCAAACGGCCGCGCCGGAGAGCCAGGGCTTCTCGGCCGAACGGCTTGAGGCCCTTCGCCAGCGCATGGCCGACAAAAAGTCGCGCGCTTTTCTCGTCATCCGCAATGACCGCCTCGTTTGCGAGTGGTATGCGCCGGGCGTGACTGCGGCGACGAAGCAGGGCACCGCATCCCTTGCCAAGGCGCTCGTCGGCGGCATGTCACTGGCCGTGGCCATGCAGGACGGCAAAATCACACTCGACGATCCCGCGGCAAAATTCATCCCGCAGTGGAAGGACGATCCGCGCAAAGCGAAAATCCTCATCCGGCATCTCGGCTCACACACCTCGGGCCTCTCCGACTCCGTGACCGACGATACCAAGCACGAGGAACAAGCCGGCTGGAAAGGCGAGTTTTGGCGCCGGCTCGATCCCCCGCGCGATCCTTTCACCATCGCGCGCGACGACACGCCGCTGCTCTTCGACGCGGGCGAAAAGTTTCAGTACAGCAATCCCGGCATCGGTCTGCTTACCTATTGCGTCACGGCCGCCCTTCGCGATGGCACGCAGAAAGATGTACGCACGCTGCTGCGCGAGCGCGTGCTGAAGCCCATCGGCGTGCCCGACGCAGAATGGTCGTGCGGCTACGGCCAGACGTTCAAGGTCGATGGCCTGCCGCTCATCGGCTCGTGGGGCGGCGGCGCCTTCACGCCCCGCGCCACCGCGCGCATCGGACGCCTCGTCCTGCATCAAGGTAACTGGGACGGCACACCGCTGCTGCGGCCCGAGGTGATTCATGCTGTCACCACGGATGCCGGCCAGCCGGTGCATTGCGGCATGGGCTGGTGGACCAATGCCGATGGCCGCTATCCCCAACTCCCAAAAGACGCCGTCTGGGGCGCGGGCGCGGGCGATCAATTGCTTCTCGTCGTCCCCAGCCTGCAACTCATCATGGTGCGGAACGGCGAAGCGCTCCTGCCCGGCCCCGGCGAAGCCCCGCTGCCCAAGGACGACAAAGCCGCGCGCGATCTCGACTACCGCGCGCACATTCTCTTCGAGCCGCTCGCCGAATCCATCGTGCACCCGGAAATGAAATCCGCGAGCCATCCCGCGACCGCGCCCTATCCGCCGAGCCCGGTCATCCGCGAGATCCGCTGGGCGCCACGCGAGAAAATCCTGCGCCGCGCGCGCGGCAGCGACAACTGGCCCATGACCTGGGCCGACGACGACTTGCTCTATACTGCGTACGGCGACGGCAACGGCTTCGAACCTTTCACTTCGCAAAAGCTGAGCCTCGGACTCGCCACGGTGACCGGCAATCCCGGTGACCTCACTGGGACCAATCTCCGCTCCGCCACCGGCGAGGCCATGGGCGATGGCCCAAAGGGGCGCAAAGCCAGCGGCATTCTGATGGTCGATGGCGTGCTCTATTTATGGTCGCGCAATGTCGGCAACTCGCAGCTCGCGTGGTCCGCCGATCGTGGAAAGACGTGGACTACGTGCGATTGGAAATTCGCCGAGAGCTTCGGCTGCCCGACGTTTCTGAATTTTGGCCGTAACTATGCCGGCGCGCGCGATGGATTCGTCTACCTCTATTCGCTCGATGCCGACAGTGCCTACACACCGGCCGACCAGATGGTGCTCGCGCGTGTGCCGAAAGCCAAAATTCGCGAGCGCGCGTCGTACGAGTTTTTCAAGGGGCTCAATGAAAAGGGCGAGCCGCTGTGGAGCGATCGCCTCGCGGAGCGCGGTCCCGTTTTCCGCAATCCGCAGGGCTGCTATCGCTCCGGCATTACCTACGATGCCGCGCTGCACCGCTACTTGTGGTGCCAGATTCTCCCGGCGAGCCAACATCCGGAGGGACCTCGCTTTCAAGGCGGCTTCGGCATCTACGATGCGCCGGAGCCGTGGGGCCCGTGGACCACGGCCTACTTCACCACCGCGTGGGACGTCGGCCCGGGTGAGACTTCCAGCTTTCCCACCAAATGGATGAGCGACGACGGCACCACGCTGCATCTGGTCTTTTCGGGCGACGACAGCCTTTCCGTCCGGCAAGCCACGATGGTCACGGCGACGGGGCGTTAGTGGTCCCTCACGCGAGCGCCCATTGCGTGAATGGGCGCGAGGCGAGGGCGGAATTGGTATACCGTAGATCGCTCGTCACTTCCTCTCCCAGCCACGGCGGACGTTCGAAGATCTCGTCCTCCGTGTCCAATTCCACCTCCGCCACCACCAGCCCGGTGTTGGCTCCGTGAAATTCGTCCACCTCCCAGGTCGTGCCGGCATGCGTCACCAGGAATCTGGTCTTCTCCACCACCAGGCCGTCGCAGAGCCGCAGCAGTTGTTCCGCATCTGCCACCGGAATTTCGTACTCAAACTCCGGGCGTGAGATGCCCACCATGCGCCCTTTGATCGTGAGATATGCGTGGTCTTCCGCGACCCGCACCCGCACCGTGCGCCCGGGCTCGCGGCTCAAATACCCTTGCGCCAGGCGCGTCCCCTTCCCGCTTTTCCACGCGTGGCTGCGGACTAAAAATTTGCGCTCGATCTCGGTTGGCATGGTGGCGGGCTCGACATCGTCTTCCACGCGCATCGGAAGCAAGCGCCGAATTTCCTGTAGCTCCCAGCGAGAGCCGACAAACTGCGGCGCTCATGCCCGAAGAATTCAACATCGTCACCGTCGCCGCCGGCACGCGCAGCCTTCGCTCTCTCGAGCACGGCGAAACCTTTCATCCGGTGGTCGGTCCGATGGCCGAGGCCCGCGGGCTGCACGTCGCCCAGTCCCGCCTCGCCGAGCGCTCCCGCGCTACGACGGGACGCTTCATCGTGTGGGATGTCGGCCTCGGCGCTGCCGCCAATTCCATCGCGGTGGTCGAAGCCCTTTACAGCAGCCGCGTTCCCGTGGAACTCCATAGTTTCGATTGCACGCTCGCCCCGGCGCGCTTCGCCCTCCAGCACGCCACCGAGCTCGGCTATCTCGGCACCTGGCTCGCGCTCCTCGATTCCCTTCTCGCCAACGGCACCGCACAGGCGGGCGCCATCCGCTGGCACTTGCACCTCGGCGACTTCCGCGCCCTCGACACCAAGGCACCGCCACCGCACGCCATTCTCTACGATCCCTATTCGCCGAAGGCGAACCCGGGCCTGTGGACCCTCGAGCACTTCACCCGGCTGCGCGCGCGGACGGCGGACGACTGCACCCTCACGAGCTATAGCCGCTCGACGGCCGTCCGCGTGACGCTCGCGCTCGCCGGCTTCTACGTCGGCTGCGGGCACGCCACCGGCGAAAAAGACGAGACCACCGTCGCGGCCACGCGCCGCGAGCTTCTTAGCGCGCCCCTCGGCGAGGAATGGCTGGGCCGCGTGGAGCGCTCCACCCGCGGCGGCCCGCTGCGCGAGGGCCGGGAGAGCGGCACGATTACCGCCGATGAATTGGCGGCGATTCGGAGTATGCTGTCACGGTAGAATCGGCATCTCCGCTGCGCGGGCTGGGCCAAGCGCGTGGAAGGCGCTTCTACGGGCCCACCCATTCCTCGTATGCTCGCGCTCCCGCATAGACGTAGCCCTTTCCCTCCAGCGGCGTGCCGGTGAGCAGGGCGTGGATGAAGCCGTTCCACTCCACCTGGCGCGTGTGCAGGATCGCTTTCTCCGGGTTCTCGCGCAGGAAGAATTTCACGCGGCCATCCAGCGCGGAGAGGCGGCGCCAGACGCCCTCGGTCTCGTCGGTGAATTTAAAAGTTTTCGCGAGATCCTGCTGCATCGCGAGGCTGCGTCCCCACGTCCCGCCCTGCTCGCTCACGAAGGTTTTTCCATTCAGCAGAGCCACGCTGTCGTGATACGCCAGCACGCACAGCGCATGCTGGGGTGAGGCCTGGAGCCAGGCGACGAGCTTGGCATCGTGCTGGAGTTTGGCGTCGTAGGCGTAGTCGCTGTCGAGAAACGTGATGCGCTCCACGAATGCCGGGATTTGCTCGTGCGCATTGAGGTAGCCAAAAATGAAACTGCCACCGCCGCTGTGTCCGCTGAGCACCAGTTTCACTTCGCGCCCGGCAAAGCGCTCGCGCAACGCGTCCACGATGGCGTCGATGCGTTTACCATCGGGATCGTTTTTCTTCCGCCACGCCGGCCACGCTTTCTCCGCGCATTCGAGGTATGCCACCACGAGTTCAGCATCCAGTAAGTGCGCGCGCAGCCAGCGCGTTTGCGCGCCGATGTGCTGGATGTCGAAATGCCAGTCATCGCCGGGTTTCGTCCGCCGCCCAATGGTCTGCTCGATCGTGTTGCCATTCGGCAGCGCGTAGAGCACGAGCCGCACGGGCTTCGTTGCGTCGTGCGCCGAGGGCGCGTTGAGCACCACGCGCACTCCGGGCTCAAAACGCAGCTCTGTGGTTTCTTCTCCGGGGAAGGCCGGGGTCACTGGTGCCGCTGCTGCCGCGGGCGCTGCCGGCGCTCCATAGCGTGGAAGAGCGGAGGGGCCCTCGTCACTCAACAGTGGCGCAAGTTTCGGATCGGCCAGCACGGCGTCGACGGTGGTCGCCGCGCCATTCACCTGCATCTCGCGTGCGATCAGCCGAACGCCGTGGCTGTAGTCCACCCAGCGATCCGTGTGGCCAAGGTAAAGCGGCTGAATGGGATGCCCGCTGGCTTGGTGCCAGCCATAGATCGCCACCTTGCCCGGGGCGGTGGCCAGCTGTGGCGTCAGCACCACGTCTTTCTTGTCACCAGCGACCAAGGCACCGAGCGGATGCGCCGCGAGCGATTCCTGCCGCTGGGCGCGCACGCTAGCATTGTGCTGCGCAAACACGGGCACCGTGACCATCTCCGCGCTGGGTGGAATGCGGATGGGTACCAGTTTCACCTCCGCGGCGTCATAAGTCGCATCCACCATTTTTCGCGTGGGCAACACGCAGTGCAACTTGTCGGCAATCGCCTGGGCCATGGCTGGTGACATTGGCGCGAAGAAATAGTCGGCGTCCGAGCCAATGGCGAAGTAGTCCGGAGCCACCCTGAGCACGGCCTTATTCTCGCCGGAAACGATCCGGACCTCGGCGAATTTGCGCCAGAATGGCGGCACATTCCCCCGCTCCACCTCGGCCATGATTTCTTTCTCCCGAGCCGGCAGATCCATCTTCTCGATGCGTTGGACGAACTCGCTGCCGGTCACTGCGTCTGGGGGGCGCGGTGGAAGCGGTAGTTCCTGCGCGCAGAGGCATGTGAGGAGCAGGCACGCCAGCATCGCGGTGGCGGGAATGGCGCAGGCTATTTTTCGGCAGATTTTCACCACAATCACGGCCTCATGTTTTCTGGGGTAGATGCTGCCTTTTGCTGACTTTTTTCGCATGGCGAAAATGGCCATCGTGGATGGGTGGCGCGGAATGGAAAAAGACCGGTTCTGACAGTGGGTGCTCAAGGGAATTCCGGATGGGTTAGCGACTCCTGTGACTCGTGGCTCAACCTTGCTGAAAGCAGTGACCTCAATGCCGGGAAGATAGTGCCATAATGCCGGTGCCAAGGGAAGCCGAAACTCCGGTGCGACGCCCTGGCCGAAGGAAGCACCCTATCGCGAAAATTATGGATCCATGACGTCCAGGCGGTTCCATTGACGGCGTGGCGAAAGGCGTTACTTTCCGCGCGATGGAAGCGCCCGTGGCCACCAGTCCCCAAATGCGGCGCCTTCGCCTGCGCCGCTTCGCAGATCCGAATCGCGAACCGCACCAGCGAAAGGTGGGGTCCCTTTGGCTCTTGATGCTTTTCCTCGCGGCCTGGAGCGCGCGGCCCGCGCGGGCCGTGCAAACGGCGTATGATTCCGGCGACCCTACGGCGGACGAGCAGCAGGTTTTAGAGATGATCAATCGCGCGCGAGCAAATCCGGCGGCGGAGGGCGCGCGGCTGCACATCAATATCAATGAAGGACTCGCCGCGGGCACGTCCGCGGTAGTGCGACCGCCGCTGGCGATGAACAAGATCCTGCTCGGGACGGCGCGGGTGCATAGCGAGGATATGTTTGCGCGAAACTATTTTGCGCACGACACCCCGGAGGGCGTCGATCCTTTCGACCGGATGACGGCGGCGGGCTACAACTGGATGGCGGCCGGGGAGAACATTGCTTTTGGGAGCGGTGGCTTTACCAGCGCGGCGCTGGAGGACGGGCTGATGAAGGACCAGGGCATCCCGGGACGCGGGCACCGGGTGAACCTGCTCGACATCGGCCATAGCGGAGCGCCCGTGCTCTACCGGGAAGTGGGCGTGGGCGTAAAAGCCGGCACGGTGATGAGCATGGAGAAGCGCTATCTCACGCAGGATTTTGGGAGCACCGGGACCACCGGGCCGTTTCTGCTCGGCGTGGTCTACCATGATGCGAATCACAACGAGTTTTACGATCCCGGCGAAGGGCTGGCGGGAGTGACGATCGTGCCGGACGCGGGAAATTTCATGGCGGTGACGGGCGACGCGGGCGGCTACGCTTTTCCCGTGGGGGCGAGTGGAACGCTGATGGTCACAGCCTCCGGCGGCGGGCTGCCGGCGCCGGTGACAGTGCATGTGACCCTCCACGGCGAGAACGTAAAGGTGGACTTCACGCCGAATGGCTCGCCGGGCGCGCCGCTGCCGGCGGACACCGCCGCAGCGCTGGGCGGGTCCGTGACGGGAGAGGCGGGCACCACGAAGTACGTGGCGGTGGGCGGTCCGCAGGCCGGGCCCTTTGCGGGCACCATGCTCGTGGGGAAAGTAAAGACGCCGGCGATTTTTGCGGCCGACGGAAGCGTGCGCGTGCAAGTGGGCGACGGCGCGCCGGGGCTGTCCGAGACCGTCATCACGAAACTCGGCGCGCCGAATGGCGGCGTGGTGCGGGCCACCCTGGCGGTGCGCAGCGGCGGCGTGACGGCGGCGGACAACGAAGTCCTGCTGGGCGGCCTGACCAATGGGGCGCTGGCGGTGGTGGCGCGCAAAGGGCAATCCGTGACGGGCCTCACGGACGTGAAGATCAAAAAGATCCTGCAATTTGACGGCGCGGGGCCAGACTACTTTTTCCTCGCGCAGCTGCAGGGCGGAGACGTGACTGCCAAGAGCGACAGCGCGCTCTGCGCGGCGCCGGGCGATGGCTCGGTGCGCGTGGTGATGCGGGAAAATCAAGCATTCGGCGATCTCCACGTGCGCACCATCAGCACGCTCGTGGCACTGCCCGGCACGCTGGCGGAGGGGCGGTGGCGGGTATCGGCGCAGGCTTTTGGGGTGCGCGTGACTTTTGACGACAAGAGCCAGCAATTCTTCACGGTGCCGTCGAACGCGACCAGTTCGGCGGATTGGATCCCGTGGCTCGCCACGGAGGAGAATTTGCAGGGCGGCGTCGTGCGCACGCTGGGCTTCCCCGGCTTTGGGGCCTCGGGACCAGCCTGCGTGGTAACGCTAAAGTCCGGCACTTCCAAGATTCCCGCGGCGAGCGACACGCTCGTTCTTCGCTGCGCCACCGGCGGGATCACGATCCTGGCGACGGAGAACGATCCGGTGCCGGATGCTGCGGGCACGGCGATTCCGGAGGCGAAGTTCAAATCCTTCGGCACGCCGGTCTCCGGGGCGAATGGGCGGACGGCTTTCACCGCCACGATCGCCGGGGTGAAAGGCACCACCGGAATTTGGGCCGCGGCGGACGGCGTGCATCTGCGGCAGCTCGCGCGGGCGGGTAGTCCCGCGCCCGGCGGCGGCAACTTTGCGAAGTTCGGGCAACTGGTGCTTTCCGATGAAGCGGCGGGCCGGCTGTATTTCACAGCCACGCTCGCGCCGGATCGGGCGCTCGGCCTTTCCGCGGCTAACAATTCCGGAATCTGGGCCGTGGGCAGCGATGGCCAGCTGGTGCGGGTGGTACATACAGGGCAGGCCATCGACGCCGCCGGCGGCGGGCGCGTGCTGAAAAATTTCACCGCGCTCACGTCCGCGGCGGATTCGCTCGGCAGTGCATCGGGCTACGATGCCGCGGGGCACATCGCGTTGCGCGCGACGTTCACGGACAAGACGGTGGCGCTGATTCGGCTGGCGGTGCCGTGAGGCTCTTTCCCCTTGGCGAATTTCAGGACTTTTGATATATACGTGATATGACAACGACGCTCTTTCTTAATGGCCGCAGCCAAGCCGTTCGCCTGCCGAAGGAGCTTCGTCTTCCAGGAAAGGAAGTGTCGATCCGCCGGTTGGGCACGGGAGTGTTGATTGAGCCGATTACCGAGACAACTTGGCCGGAAGGCTATTTTGAGGCCATCCGCATCAAGGACGAATCCTTCGTCCGTCCCGAGCAAGGGACCACTCCGCCAAGCCCGTCCTTTTCGGAATGACTCATCTCCTCGACACGAACGTCTGCATCGCGGTGATGCGCGGAAATCTCCGGGTGTTGGGACGACTGCGAACCCGTGCTCCCAGCGACTGTGGCATTTCCACCGTAAGTCTCTACGCACTCTACGCCGGAGTGGAGCGCTGCCGGCAGCCGGACTTGGAACGACAGAAGGTGAAAACATTTGTCCGCCCGCTCCACGTCTTGCCCTTCGACCCGGACGCCGCGGCACACGCGGCGCGGGTGCGCTGGCATCTGGAACAACGTGGGGAACTCATCGGCCCATACGATTTGATGCTGGCCGGACAAGCTTTGGCCCTCGGTGTGACGCTGGTGACACACGATCTGCGAGAATTCCAACGCATCG
>FTCB01000307.1_pt1 | contig 15226 bp, 8 predicted proteins | sample 1639431 | NCBI WGS metagenome assembly FTCB01 (sample SAMEA3914864, study PRJEB12502) | metagenome | biome: forest; material: soil | place: USA | collected 2012-03-12 | depth 0.3 m
AATCGAGGAGATGGTCAGTGCGATCCTGCGCTTTCCAGACAATCAACTTGCTTCGATTACGTGCAGCTTCGGAGCCCAGGACCTGAGCGAACTTCGACTCATTGGAACCGAGGGCCTATTAAAGATGGATTCCGCCTTCCACTATGTCGGCCCGTCGAAGTGGACCGTCATTGTGGGCGAGCGCACCCGAAAGCGAAGGTTCTCCGCTCTCGACCAATTTGCTGCCGAAATGGACTACTTCGCCAAGTGCATTCGGAGCGGCAAAGAACCGGAGCCCTCGGGCCGGGAAGGATTGGCCGATGTCCGCATTATTTCCGCCATTCACCAATCAGCCAAAATCAACCGTCCCGTGAAGCTCGCTCCTGTTCACAAAGAAAGGAAGCCTCGGCGACGGCAGCAAATCCATCGCCCGCCGGTGAGACGGAAACCACGGCTGATCAAGGCGAGCGCGCCTCATCATTAAACCGGTGGCCAAGTCAAAACTCAAAATGCTCCACGGTCTCTCTGCGCAAATCATACACGCGACTCCTTTTCAAATCCCGATGCGTGGGATGAAATGAAAACCTTTTCCCTTCTCTTCGCTGCCGCCGCCGTCCTCGTTTTTCAAACCGGATGTTCGACCGGAAACAGTCTGTCCGCCCCGGAAGACAATCATCGTCAAAGCGTGAAATCGATGGGCCGCCCTGAACGGGTCACGGGGGACGCCGGAGGTCAGGCGCGCTAGTCATATTCCTTTACAGCCTACCACTCGCCGTCGCTCCCCAAGACCCTTTGCCGCCGAAGGCACTCGGGCTTCACCTCGAGTGAAAGTGCCACCGCTTTTCGGCGCGCTAGAACCACCGGTTCGAGGATGGATCGGGTTTCCGAAGTTGCGCGGGATCTGCGTCTTCGCAAGGCCACGGCACGGGAGTCATCATGGCCCTGTGTGAAGAGGGCAATTGCTGGACTCCGGAAACGCTGGCCAAAGAGATCGGTTTCGCGGGGCTTGGTGTGGATGCACAGAATGACGACGTGCTCTTTGCCAATCTCGGCCAAGGAAACTCCTCTCTCTGCTGGCCTGCCTTCTTCGCTTCCATAATTTATCCCCATCATGATGACACGACGCGATTGGAAAGTGATGCTCCTCACCCTCACCGCCACGGCGGGTGCGCTGGCCCTGGCCCAGGAGGCTTTGGTCACGCCCAAGCTCCTGGGTTCCTCCGTCTTTGACTGGACCCAACTGCCCGTGACCAAGACCGAGAAAGGCGAGGTGCGAAAAGTTCTCCAAGCGCCGACGGCCACACTCGACGAACTCGAATGCCACATCACGACGCTCAACCCCGGCGAGATGGCCCATCCGGCGCATCAGCATCCCGACGAGGAGCTCATCATTGTGAAGGAAGGCACGGTGGAGTCGCTGGTGAACGGCGAGTTGAAAACCGTCGGCCCCGGCTCCGTCATTTTCCAAGCTGCGAATCAGATGCACAGCATCAAAAACGTCGGAACCACGCCGGCCACCTATCACGTCATCAAGTGGAATTCCCCGGGCATGTTGCACAAACGCCCGACAGCAGCGCCACCTGAGAGCAAATAAACTGGTCTGATCTCCAGTTGGGACATGGGCATCATCGGCGGCGGCAAAAATCTCTACACTTTGTCCTCGAGTAGGAATCAGCCCTCTTTCGTTCCTCAAAAGTCGATGAAGGTTGCTCCACCGGGGCCAATGGATCATAAATAGATTGACTCAGTAGAGTTTTAAAATACAAAAGACTCACTGACCCATCTTGGGAAGTGCAATGCGCATCCGATCGGATGCTGACCGGGACAACCCGGAAGTTTCGCAGCGGCGCAGAAACGTTTCGCATTCCATGAATTTTTCCAACTTCGCATCGACCTCGCGTCTCGCACAGGCGCCAGGAACCACTTTGTTTCCATCGAAACCGCGCGGCCTTTTTGGCGTGACGGCCATCCTTTCATTGGTGTTCGCCGGCGCCGCCCTGGCCGAGGGAGACGACCCCGGCGTTGAGTTTTTCGAGAAGCGCGTCCGGCCCATTCTCTCGAGTCACTGCTACCAATGCCATTCGGCCGACACCAAACCTGCGGGCGGACTGCGCGTGGACGATCGCAATGGCCTGCTGCTCGGCGGTGACGACGGCCCCGCAGTGGTGCCCGGCGACCCGGCGAAGAGTCTTCTGCTCCAGCGTATCCAGACGGACAACGCCAAGCGCAAGATGCCGAAGGAGGGCGACCTCCTCACGGATGCGGAGATCGCCGACCTCACAAGCTGGATCCAGGACGGCGCAGCCTGGCCGCGAGAGCGCATCCCGGCTTCCATTGGCCGTACGCGACAGGACTTTGAGGCGCTCAAGGCGAAACACTGGGCCTGGCAACCATTGTCGAAGCCAGCCATTCCGAAAGTCACCGACAACACTTGGCCGGTAGTGAATCTGGATCGCTTCATTCTTGCGGGGTTGGAAGCGAAACACCTGGCACCCGTCGGCGATGCCGATCCCGCAACTCTGCTGCGCCGGGTGACCTACGACTTGACCGGGCTTCCGCCAGCACCCGAGGAACTCGCCGCCTTCGCGAAGGACTCATCGCCTCAAGCGTATGCACGTGTGGTGGAGCGATTGCTGGACTCGCCGCAATTTGGCGAGCGCTGGGGCCGGCACTGGCTGGATGTCGCCCGGTATGGCGAATCGACCGGGCCTTCGCGGAACATCCCGTATCCGCATGCCTGGAAGTATCGGGACTACGTGCTCGATGCGGTCAATCGGGACATCCCGTATGATCGCTTCATCCAGGAGCAAATTGCCGGGGACCTTCTGCCGGCGGCCAATAGCGCGGAGCGGGATCGCCTGCTCACCGCCACGGGTTTTCTGGCACTAGGGGTGAAGGATGTGAACCAGCGTTTTAAGACGCGGTTCATCATGGACAACGTGGATGAGAAAATCGACGTGGTCTCTCGCTCGGTGCTGGGGCTCACGGTGACTTGCGCCCGCTGCCACGATCATAAATTCGATCCCATCCCGGTGACTGACTACTACGCGCTGGCAGGCATCTTCACCAGCACGGAGGACTGCGCGGGAGTGCGCAACAAGATGGGCGGAGGTGGCCTGGACTATTACGTACCATCGATGCTGGTGCGCCTGTCGTCGGACCTTCCCCCGCCTCCGCAAGACCAAGTGGAGAAGCTGCAAGCCGAGGTGGCGGAAGCCAAGAAGGCTTGGGACGCCATCCGCGGAACGCCGGAAGGACTCAAGAAGGCCGCGAATGGACAACCGACGCAGCGGCCGTTCCGGGTGAAATACGAAAAGCTCCAGGCGGATTTGCTCGCGCTCACCGATCCGGCGGCCCGCGGCGAAGCGGTGCATGGAGTGCGTGAAAGCAAAACCGTGGCCGATACCGAAGTGCGCATTCGCGGCGAGGCCGAACGCATCGGACCGACGGTGCCACGGGGTTTCCTTTCCACGTTCATGGTGCCCGGCGCTGAGTCCGTGAATCCCACGCAGAGCGGCCGACTGGAACTCGCCCGATGGTTGACGAGCCCGGCCAACCCACTCACGCCGCGAGTGATCGTCAACCGCGTTTGGCATCATTTGTTCGGGGAGGGAGTCGTCTCCACCGTGGACAACTTCGGAGTGAAAGGCGACGTGCCATCGAATCCGGAGTTGCTCGACTACCTCGCTCAAGAATTCATCCAAGACGGCTGGTCGCTCAAAAAGCTGGTGCGCACCGTGGTGCTCTCTCACGCCTATCGGCTCGGCACGGACGCGCCTGCGGCTCTGCACGACATCGATCCCGCCAACCGGCTGATTTGGCGCCATTCGCCGCGACGGCTCGAAGCGGAGGAAGTGCGGGACGCCATGCTCGCGGCATCCGGCCGCCTCGATCTTCAGCCTCCGACCGGATCTCCCGTCAAGGAACTCAAGATGATCGAAATGCGCGACAACGGCCCCGAGGCGCGCCGCGTCACGGAAGAGGCCGATCGCAGCGTGAGACGCAGCATCTATTTACCGCTCCTTCGCGGCGTGACTCCCAAAGCGCTCGAAGCATTCGACCCGGTCACTCAATCCCTCGTGACGGGCCAACGGGACGCCACGACGGTGCCGACGCAATCGCTGTATTTGCTCAACGCCGCCTTCGTCCGCGAACAATCGCTGGCGCTGGCCGAGCGGTTGCTCGCAGAGTCCACGCGCCCGGATGCAGAACTGATGCGCGAACTCTACCTCCGCACGCTAGGCCGGACGCCAACGGCTGGAGAGGTCGCCCGCAATCTTGCCTTCCTCGCCGAATACTCCGCCGCAGATCAGCCAGGCGCGGTGGTTGCGGCCGACAGCGCGAGCCCGCTGCTAGTTGAAGCCAGGCCTGGCGAGCCGTCTGCAACCGGCGATACGGAAACAAATGGCGGCACTGCCGCTGCGACCGTGGTGCCGGCAAATCCGGACGACGTGGACCGCACGTCCGAGGTGCCTCGGGAAGTCGCGGTGGCGCCAAAGACAGCTCGCACCGCCGCCTGGATGAATCTTGTGCAGGCCCTCTATGCCTCCGCGGAATTCCGCTTCGTCCGCTAATTTCCATCACCATTCAAAACCGATCACGACCATGTCTTTTTCACCTCTTCAATCCATCTCGCGCCGCTCGCTGCTCCGCACTGCCGGGGCCGGCTTTGGCTATCTCGCGCTCGCCGGCCTGCTCGGCCGCTCTGCCAGTAAAGCACTGGCGGCTCCTGCCATTTCGCCGTTGCTGCCCAAGCCGCCGCAGTTCCCGGCCAAGGCGAAGCGCATCATCTTTCTCTTCATGGAGGGCGCCATGTCCGGCGTGGATACGATCGACTACAAAGCCGAACTGCAGAAGAATGACGGCAAAGGCGGGCCGGGGGGCGGCAAGCTGGTGGCCTCGCGATTTTCGTTCAAGCAGTATGGCCAAACGGGCTCCTGGTTTTCCGATTTGCTGCCGAATATCGGCGCCCATGCCGACAAGCTCTGCTGGCTGCGTGGCCTGCACACGGACACGCCAGCGCATCCGCAGGCGGTCGTGCAGCTCCATACCGGCAGCGCCAATGCCGCGCTGACGCGTCCCAGCATGGGTTCGTGGTTGCTCTACGGTCTCGGCACCGAAAATCAGGATCTGCCCGGCTATGTCACGATCAATCCGTCGCCCAATTTCGGCGGCGCGGTGAACTATGGCAGCGCCTTTCTGCCGGCACATTTCCAAGGCACGCGGATTAGCGATACCGGCTACCTTCCGAATTTGAAAGCCGCGGTCACGACCAAGCTCCAGCGCCGCCAACTCGACCTGGTCCAATCCATGAACCGCGATTTTGCCGCGCAGCCGGGCGCGCCCGATCCGGTGGAGTCGATCATTTCCTCTTACGAGCTCGCCTTCCGCATGCAGGGCAAAGTGCCGGAATTGCTGGATATTTCCAAGGAGCCCATCCATGTCCGCGAAGCCTACGGGGTGAGCGACGGCCCCGCGGGATCCTTTGCCCGCCAATGTTTGATGGCGCGCCGGCTGAGCGAAGCGGGCGTGCGCTTTGTGGAGATCTGCCATCCCGGATGGGACCATCACAATAATCTGCACCAGGGCCTCATCGATCGCACCCGCGCCGTGGACCGGCCCACCGCAGCGTTGTTGGCCGATCTCGAACAGCGCGGGTTACTGGAAGACACGCTCGTGCTCTTCGGCTCGGAGTTTGGCCGGCAACCCACCGCGCAGGGCGTGGACGGACGCGACCACAACATCACCGGCTACTCCATGTTCCTCGCCGGCGCTGGAGTGAAGAAAGGCTATACGCACGGCGCGACCGACGAATTCGGGATTAAGGCAGTGGACGGGCGGATGCACACCAACGATCTCCACGCCACCCTGCTCGCCCTCATGGGCCTCGACCACGAGGAACTCACCTACCGCTACGCCGGCCGCGACTTCCGCCTCACCGATGTCGCCGGCGAAGTGCAGCAGGACATCTTTGCGTAAACCAAGGCCCTCATCGGTCCACTTCCCATGGAACTCCTGCTCAAAAATCACGCCGAGCCAGGCGAACGTTCGGTGGTTGAGTCCCGCATCCGAAATCAACATGGCCTCCACCCACGCCTGGCCTGCGAATTCGTCCGGTGTGCCAATCGATTTCAGAGCAAGCTCACGATCAAACTGGCCGGACGAAAGTTTTCAGCGCGCAACGTCTCGGACTTACTGCAGGCCAATCTCGCGGAAGGGACTTCATTCACGATTGTCGCGGAAGGTCCCGATGCGAAGCTTGCCGCCGCCGCGCTTGATACCTTTCTTCGCCACCTCGCGATTCTGGAGGACCCCGCGGGGCCAGAGCATCGGCTGCGCTCGTTTAGGCGCGATGATGGGCTCTTGGACTGACGCGGACGTAGAGCACGCCGTCTCGACTGAGATCGCCGCGGAGCCACCCTTGGAAAAGGCATCAGAATTTGGCCGCCTGACGCTTCACGTTGTCCAATCGCTTTGCGCGGCGCAGAGCGTCACGCCACCAAGAGGCTTTCGGTTCGCTCGCGAGCAGCTTTCGCTTTCGCCAGAGCCGATGCTATCGGGGGCGCAGCACGTCGCGGACGAAAGCGCGGAAGGCGGGGTTCTTCGTGGACGTGAGAAACGCTTGCAACACGAGTGCCTCGGGGGTGGCGGTTTTGCGCGGGTGGCGCGGGAGCTTGGCAGTGTGCTTGGCTTTCATCGGTGTGGAATTTCAGTTTGCTCCAAGGAGGCCGCGGGAATCTTTGGCGCTGCCCGCACCCAAGGCGGCTTCCCTGGGTGCGGGCGCTTTGGCGCTTTGGCGAAAATCGCTACTGCACCGTCACGGTGGCCGATTCCACCTTGCCGCCAAATTCGTTGGGGGCGGTGTATTCGCCGACGGCGTTGCGTCCGTCTCCGCCGACAGTCAGTCCTTCGCCTGGCTGAGCGGGCACCAAGCCGGACGCCTTGCCTTCGCCGACGGTCTGTCCATCAACGATGAGGGTGATTTTGCCATCTCCCGCGAACCGCGCTTCCACCTTTCGCGAACCGGCCTCCAGCGGTTTGCTGGCCGTGACGACGGTGAGAGCGCGCTTGACGCGCACGGCGAAGGCGAGTTTTCCGTCCTGCACAAACAAGGCGTAGCCGTTCGCTCCCCCGCCCTGCGCGACGATGACTCCTTTCGGCTCGGTGGACTGGATGTCGGCGCTGATGACGAAGCCGTGCTCCGCGATTTGCGGGGCTTCACCCGGCGGCACGGCATCGCCTGATTTCCAAGGGCCGGTCGCCGGAGTGCTCGAAGCTTTCGCCGGGGCGCCGGCAGCCACGGCGTTGCGCCGCGCCTGGCCGCCGGCGGCGCCTGGTCCCCATTTCGGGGCAATGTTCCCTTTGTTCCATTCATTCCATGCCGCGGCGAGTTCCTTCAATTTTTCCGGTTCCTGTTCCGCAACGTTGGTCTTCTCGCCGATATCCTTGGCGAGATTGTAGAGCTGCGCTCCCTCTGTGGTCGCTACGCCTCCTGCCGCCGACCGATCCGCGCCGCCTCCGGGCGCTTTCACGAGTTTCCAGTCACCCTTCCGAATCGCGATTTGCTGGCCGAACCGCCAGTAGAGCGCGTCGTGCGGAGCACCTGCTTTTTCGCCTGAAAGATACGGCAGGAGATTGGTCCCCTCGAGCTTCCAATTCGGCTGGGATTCCACGCCTGCAGCCGCGAGCGCCGTCGGCAGAATATCGAGTTGGATGACCGGGCGATCATCCACTTTGCCGGCGGGCAGGTGCCCTTTCCATTGCACAAACCAGGCGACGCGGATGCCGCCCTCCCACGTCTGCGCCTTGTAGCCACGCAGCGGGCCGTTGTTCGAAGTCGTGGAGGGCGTCGGGCCGCCGTTGTCGCTAATGAAGAAGATGATCGTATTTTCGTCCTGCCCGGTCTCATGCAATTTCGTGAGCACCTGGCCCACGGCTTCATCGAGCCCCGTGAGGAGACCGGCGAATTTCTGGCGCTTGGGATCGGTGATGTTCGGGAAGCGCGAGAGATATTTCTCCGGGACTTCCAGGGGCGCGTGGACGGCATTGAAGGCGAGGTAGGTGAACCACGGCTTGTCCTTGTTCTTCTCGATGAATTCCGCCGCCTCACGGCCAAGATCGTCGGTGAGGTAATCCCCCGCTTTCACCGGTGTGCCATTGCGCTGAATCGGATCGCGGCCTTTTCCTTCGTAGTCGAGGTAGCTGTGCGCGCCGCCGAGAAAGCCAAAGTAGTAATCGAAGCCGCGCTTGAGGGGATGAAACTCCGGATCGTAGCCGAGGTGCGATTTTCCGATCCAGGCATTCGTATAGCCTGCGGCGTGCAGGCGATCGCCGAGCGTCTTCTCATTCAGATCCAGGCCCACTTTTACGCCGGCCACGGGCGCGGGGCCGGGATTGAATTCATGCCCCGTTCGTTGTTGGTAACGCCCCGTGAGCAAGCCTGCCCGCGTGGGACTGCAATAGGGGCCCGACACGTAGCCGCTGGTGAATCGAGTGCCGCCTTTCGCGATGGAATCGATATGCGGCGTCGGGATTTCTTGTGTGAATCCCTGCGCGGTGAGTTCGCCGTAGCCGAGATCGTCAGCAACGATGAGCAGGATGTTTGGCTTTCTGGCCTCGGCGCCGTGAGCCAGGACGGTGAGCGCGGCCAGGGATAGCGCAGTGAGATGCGTGATGGTTTTCATTAGGATGGTGATGTTGGATTGAGCTCAAAATTGAGGAGGCTTGGCCGGCCGTGCCCTCCCGAACACGGCCGGCCTCTTTTCCTGTAGCCCCTGGGAGCCGTCTGTCTCCCAGTCCGCTGGCGGTTTTCCCATGTCGGCCAGCAAGATGGTTGATGATCCGCGATGAGGTGTGAGAAGCCAGCCGCGCCGAGGTTGGCGCGACTGGCAACTTTCCCCACAGAAAGTGTCGGTAAGAGGAGGGGCTTGAAACTGAGCCTCATGAGTCGATGGGCGTGGAGCGGAAGATCCATCGAAGCGCTAGGCGGAGCGCGGACGTCGTGGGCGGCGAAGTTGGATCGCCGCGAACCCCAGCAGCAGCAGCACACCGCTCTGGATTTCGGGAATCACCGTCAGGACCAGTTGTTCGTGGCCGCCGGACGCGCTCGATAGCGTGAGCGCGGCGTCAAGCCCAAGGACAGTCCCCGTGACGTTCGGCCCAAGCTCTCCGGTAATCGCGGAGTTGGAATCGAACAATACGTACGAGCCGGCGCCGAAGCCGCCGCTATCGGAAAAAGTGAAATCATCCAGATCCAAGCCGAAACCGATGTTGATCGGGCCCCCGCTGACCAGAAGTTGGTCGCTTGCCGTGCCCAGATCGAATTGGAGATAGCCCGATCCGCCGGCCGCGGACGAAAGGTCGAACTGCCCCCCGCCGAGAACGACGTGCAGCGTGCCAGCGCCATTTCCCGGGGCGAGCGCGCCGCCGAAATCGACGGACACGCCGCCGGCGGTATCCGGCGTAATGGTACCGCTGCCACCGAGGACACCACCGCTGCTCACACTCACTTGGGCCGTGCCGGAGAGGCTGCCGCTGAGCAGCAGCTTTCCGCCAATCACGGAAGTCGCTCCGGCGAAAGTATGCGCACCGGTCAATTCCAGGACGCCGCCGCCGCTTTTGGTGACGCTGATCTCGCCTTCGATGGTTCCGCCGAAAACGCCGGCGCCGGTCACGGTCAACGTGGTGGGACCCGAGCCGGATTGACTGGTGATGACAGCTGCCCCGCTGCCTGCGGAATTCAATCCAGCGAGCGTTTGCGCAAAGCCGTTGAGATTCAGCGCACCGCCCGTGTTGTTCGTCGCTTCGCCCAAAGTCAGAGACGATGTGGTGGGAATTCCGTTTTCCACGCCGAGGGTCAGCGTGCCGCCGTGGTGGACAGAGGTTGGCCCGTTATAAGAATTCGCCGCGTTGCTGAGCTGCACGGTGGCCCCGCTGATGATGAGGTCCGAATTGGCATTGGCGCCGGCCACGAGGCCCGTGATGTCGAATGCGCCGCCAGTAAGGGTGAGCGGGCGGCCATTCTTCGTAAGCGTGCCGGCGAGCGTCAGCAATTGATCGCTGCTGTTGAGGATCGTTCCGCCGCTCAATCCGTTCACGGTAACCGGACGGCTCAGCGTGGCGGGAGCGGCGCCGGTGTATTCCAAGGTTCCGGAAGTCGTTGCCGTTCCCAAGGTGATGGCGGAGGTCGCCCGGCCAAGCGGTTGCGCATTCGCCACCGTGGGATCGATGGCATTCACTTTCAGCGTTCCCGCATTCACGGCGACCGCTCCCGTGAATGTGTTGGCGCCGGTGAGAGACCAGAAGCCCGCGCCATCCTTGGTGACACCCACGGCGAAAGGACCGTCCGCGATGGTCCCGGTCACGCTGCCATTGCCCGGACCACCAAGCTGAATCGCTCGCGCGCCGGTGGCGCCGGTGGAATCGATGGTTCCCGCCAAAGTGAGCGTGCCGGCAAGCACGCTGACGCGGCCATTGCCGCCACCGCCGTTGGTGAGTGCGATGTTTCCGTTGATGGTGTTGTTGCCCGCGACGTTGACGATGGCGCCGGGATTGGCAGCGGCGTTGGCGATCGTTCCATCGCTGCTCGCCGCGAAGTTGATCCCGACGGGCAATGTGATGTCGCCGGCGCTTCCATCCAGGCGCAGGCTTGGGCCGGCATTGCTGGCGATGCTGACGGTCTTGGTCCCGATACCAAGGGCGCTGGCATTGGTGATCCGCAACGCACCGCCGTTGATGGTGACGTTTCCGGTGAAGGTGTTGTTGCCACTGAAGGTCACCGTGCCGCTCGGGGAAGTCGCTCCGGTTGCGCCGATGTTCACCGCATTCACGCCCACGCCGGAACTGGTGATATTACCGGATATCTCCAGACCGCTGTCGCCGCGCAGGATGGACAGCGTGGCAGAGCCGCTCGCCGGATTTAGAGCGATGTCGCCAGCGCCCGGCGCTCCCGTGACGCCAGCTCCGCCATTGGCGCCGATTTGCAACGTGCCGCCGTTGATGATCGTCCCGCCAGCGTAGGCATTGGCTCCGGTCAGAATCAACGTGCCTTGATTGACGATGAGCCCGCCGGAAAACGTATTGGCTGCGGAGAGAGCCGCCGTCCCGACATTGTTTTTGACGAGGCCGCCGGTGCCTGAAATCACGCCGCTCACACTGAGTGTGCCTGCCGTCACATCCAGGATGCCGCCGCCGGTCAACGCAATCGGACCGCTGGCGATACCGGCCGTTCCGCTCAATATTTTGATAGCGCCGCCGTTCAGTTGAACGGGCTCAGCAGTGGAGAATCCAGTGATATCCAAAGACGCTCCTGGGCCCACCGCCGTCGCTCCGGCGATAGACCCCAGCGCTGACGCAGAGCCGATCTTCAGCGTTCCCGCGTTGACGGTGATGACGCCGCCGTAGGCCGCATTGTTTCCGGAAAGGGTGAGGACTCCATTTCCCTGCTTCGTGATGGGACCCGCGCCGCTGAATACATTCGCCGCGGTTACGTTGTCCGATCGATTGAAGACGAGCGCGCCCTGAACCAGCACCGGTCCGCTGCCCAATTGTCCCGCCCCTGCGGTGGCGCCGTCCCCGACTTGAATCGTGCCCTGGCTGATGGTGGTCGAGCCGGTGAAATCGTTGCCGCCGGTATTCAGCAGGGTGAGTGTAGAAGTTCCCTGCTTCACCAAACTGGTCGCGCCGCTTAACTTGCCACCGCCGCTAAAGACGAAGGCGTTGCTGGAGGTATTGACCGTCACAGTCGCGGGGGTGAGCGTGGTGGTGAGCACGACGTTTGTGGGGACTCCCGGGGTGTCGTCAAAGAGCACGCTGTCCGTGCCGCCGGTGCCCTGCAAATAGCGCGTGGTATTGCCACTCGTCACTTCTTTCCAATTCAGCGTGCCAGCCGCTCCCGTGCCGTCGGGATCCAGATCCCAATTTCCATCGATGCCACCCGTCCAGCGTGGAAGATCGAAAGCGGTGATGTTCAGGAGCACTTTGGCGTTGGCCGCGTCATTCACTAAAATCGCCGAGACCCGGGCCGGCAGCGTGCCGAGCGCCAAGGCGTCGTAACCGCCGCCGCCAATCGTTCCGGTGTAGGCGAACAACGGGAATTGGCCGACGGAGAGGCCCGTCGCCGCAATATGAATGGTATCCAGCCCCGCGGTGCTGGTGGAAAAGTTTCCCGCGCTGATGATCGGAACCGCGGGATTCCCGCCAGCCCCGAGGTCGAGGCTCACCGTTGCGCCGGCGCTTGTCCCAAAAGCAAAGGCTGACGTCGTGAGCGTCTGCCCCGGACCAGTGAGCGTGAGGCCGAGCGTCGCGCCGTCACCAAGGGTGAGTGCCCCGCCGCCGGTCTGAGCAGTCGTGAGATTCAACCTTCCCGCCTGAATCTCCGTCAGCCCCGTATAGGCATTTCCCGCTGTGAGACTCCAGGTCCCAGTCCCTGCCTTGATCACGCCGAGGCTGCGAGCGCCATTGTCTGAGAGCTGTCCCGCAGCCACACCGGTCCCAATACCATCGAGAATCACACTCAGCGCACCCACCGAATTGACGGCCGGTGAAATCGCTCCCGCCAAGCCCAGGGTGCCGCCGTTCACGAGGATGCGCGTATGGCCTGTACCGGCGCCGCCAATCGTCGGTGAGATGCTTCCCGCAATGACGTTGTTTCCCGACCCGTTGATGATGGCCGGAGAAACCGCATCGTCGTTGCTCGTGATGAAATTCAGATTCGCGGGCAGCGTGAGCGCACCGGAACCGCCATTCAGTTGCAGGCTCGGCGTCCCGGCTGCTGCCGAGATATCCACCGTCTTGGCGCCAGCGCCCAGCGCGCTCGCATTGGTGATGATGAGCTTTCCGCCGGCGATGGTCACACCGCCGCTGAAAGTATTCGCGCCGCCCAGCGTCAGGGTGCCCGAGCCTGATTTTACGAGGGTGAGATTGTTCTCGTTGAGCCCAGCGCCACCAAGGAAACCATTGAAAGTGGAAGCGCTGGTATTGTTGACGGTGAAGATCGAGTTCACGGCATTTCCTCCCACCACCGAGTTCGCCGTGCCGGTGCCGGAGATGGTCAGACCCGTTACCATTTGGTTGCTCGCTCCACTCGCATCCCCGAGTTGCACGATGCCGCTGTTGGCGCCATTGCCAAAGGTCAGCGCTCCCGCGGCTGAGAGGCGGTTGTCGCCACCAATCAGGATGAGACGCCCGTTGTTTACCTTGGTTCCACCCGTATAGAAATTGGCGGCGCTCATCGTGAGATTGCTGGCATTCGCCTTCACCAAGCTGCCCGTCCCGAGTGGCCCGGTCTGGAGCGCGGTGGCGAAGACGGTATTCTCACCGGCGGTATTGCTCAGGTTGAGCGTCAGCGTGGAGTCATCGCCGAGGCTGATCTGATTGGAGATATCCGAGAGATTTGCATTCCAGGTGAGTCCGACAGCTCCGCTGGTCGTGACAATATTCGAGCCCAGCGCTCCGTTGACGAAGCTCAGCGTTCCAGCATTCAGCGCGATGCCACCGGTGATCGTATTGCCCGCGTTCGCCAGCACCAGCGTGCCCGCACCCGTCTTGGCAAAGCCCTGGGTGCCCGCCACGATGGTATTGATCGTGGTTGTGCCGTTGTTGATCTGGATGGTGCCAGTGCCCGACGTGACGGCGAGAACGAGCTTTGGATTGCTCCCGGCCCCGCCGTTGGCGCCAAGCGTCCAGCCAAAGGTCGTGGTATCGACGGCGTTGGTATCGCCGAAGATGATTGTGCCGACGGTGCGATCCGCGGTGGTTGTGCCGTTGTTAAGGTTGATGGTCTTGGCCGCCGTGAGATCGAGAGTGCTCACGTCGATGACGACGTCCGCCCCTCCGGAATTCGGACTCGCCGGCAGCCAATTGCCGGCATTGTTCCAATTGTTATTGGCGGTGCCCGTCCAAGTGAAGGTCTGACCATGGGCGGTCGGTGTGAAAAGAGAGGCGAGTAGCGCGGCGGCCGCGCTCGCAAGGATGAAGGGCTTGGCTGCGACTCCAACGGCGACGGTGCAATGACGATGAGACATGATTTGGCGATGCGGCGTCGAAGCCGCGGAAGAAGTGGTGTTGAGTGGTGTGGCGAAACGCCGGGCTGGCGCCCGCGTTGGTGTGGCAGGCCAGCGATCCCGTTGGCCCCTTCCCGGAATGCTGCGTCGCGTATCCGGCGACCGTTCCCGTCTGCGGTTGCAGTCCTGCCGCGGTCGTGGGGACTTTTTTACCGCAAGCTGCGAAGTGCGCAAGAAAAATCTATATTGTTTAGATATAGATTGACTTGAACAAGTTTATTGGCGAGTTTCGAAACGTCAGGAGACCACTGGAAGAAACGGAGTCTCCCGCCGGCCTTTGCGGATCCAACCAGGAACAGGGCCACTCCTTTCGGCACACCGCCGGGAATCTTAAGAAACGCCAATCACATCCATCTCTATGTCACACCACTTTCTTCCAATCACCCGCCGTCGCGCTGGCTTCAGCTTGATCGAAGTCTCGCTCGCCTTGGCGGTCATGGGCTTCGCCTTTGTCGGCATCCTCGGACTGATGAGCAACGGTCTCTCGACCTATCACGACTCCATCGACGCCACGGTTTCGGCCCAGTTGGCTCAACGCGCCATCCACGACGCACAGCAAGCTGATTTCAATACCCTCGTGGACGCGAAAGGGATCGCGGGCCGGCCAGCCGATCCGTCTTTCAGCTTTCGCGCCCCCTCCGTCAGCGCGCCGGCCTTTCGTTACTTTGATGCCGAAGGCAACGAAATCGTACCGCAGTCGACCGCGCAGCTCTCGGAGAGCGAGCGCCTCCGCGCTACTTATCAGGTGAATGTGCGCGTCCGGCCCTATGCGGATTTGCCCCGGCCAGTGCTTGCGAAGACGCCGCAACTCGCGCAGCTCACGGTCCAGGTAATCCATCTGCACGGCAACGCCATCGGCGACGTGGAAACTGCTGATGGCGCGAATCAGAACCTCCTGAAGACCCGCGGAGTGCCCGTTTACACCTACGCCACGCTGGTGGCTCGCAACGAATGAAACGCCATCCGAACGATACGGGCTTCACCCTCCTGGAACTCGTGGTCGCCATGGCGGTGCTCCTATTGATCGCGACACTCCTCTTGAGCGCCACGTCGCAGTCCAGCCGGGTCCTGCAAAATACCTCCGGCAAGATTGAGGAATTCCGCGAGGCCCGCACGGCTTTCGAAACGGTGACCCGCCGTCTTTCCGAGGCGACGCTCAACACCTATTGGGATTACCTCTATAA
>FTCB01000582.1_pt1 | contig 15198 bp, 10 predicted proteins | sample 1639431 | NCBI WGS metagenome assembly FTCB01 (sample SAMEA3914864, study PRJEB12502) | metagenome | biome: forest; material: soil | place: USA | collected 2012-03-12 | depth 0.3 m
CAGCACAGCTTCACCCCGTCGACCTTGCGTTCCTCGCCCGCCTTGGCCCCTTGAAACGAGTCCGCCGCCATGGCGGCAGTGACCAGGAACCAACTCAACACCACCTGCGTCGAAAGGGATGCGTTCATAGGCTCAGTCAAAAATCTTCCCCGGATTCAAAATGCCCTCCGGGTCGAGCGCCAGCTTCAGTTTCTTCATCAGTCCCAGGCTGGCCCCGCCAATCGCCTCCGGTAAAAACGGTTTCTTCGCCAACCCCACGCCGTGTTCGCCGGTAATCGTCCCGCCCAGGCTCACGGCGAAATCGAAAATCTCCTTCATCGCCTTTTCCACCCGCGCCATCTCCTCCGTATTTTTTTCGTCCGTCAAAAACGTAGGATGCAGATTGCCGTCGCCCATGTGTCCAAAAGTCCCGAGCTTCAGTTGGTGCCGCGCCGCCACCTCCTGGATGAACCGCAGCATCTTCGTCAGCTCGCTCCGCGGCACGGTCGCATCCTCGAGAATCGTCGTCGGCGACATGCGCGCGAGTGCGCTAAAGGCCGACCGCCGCGCGCTCGCCAGGCGCACACCCTCTTCCGCGGTCTGCGCTACCTGCACGCTCGTCGCGCCGCAGCGCTTTGCGATTTCCACCATCTGCGCCGCTTGATCTTCCACCGCCGCCGGATGCCCGTCGGTTTCCATGAGCAGAATCGCCTCCGCATCCAGCGGCAGCCCGATCTTCGCAAAATCCTCCACGCACTTGATGGTGATGCGATCGAGAAACTCCAGCGTGCACGGGATGATCTTCGCCGCAATGATCGCCGAGACGGTGTCGCTCGCCGCATCCATGCGCGCATACGTCGCCAGCATCGTCTTTTTCGCCGCGGGCTTGGGCACCAGCTTCAGCAGCACTTTCGTGATAATGCCCAGCGTGCCTTCGCTCCCGACGAAGACATCTTTCATCGAATAGCCCGCCACATCCTTCACGCACTTGTTGCCCAGCCACACCACGCTGCCGTCCGCGAGGACGACTTCCAGCCCCATCACATAGTCGCGCGTGATGCCGTATTTCAGCCCGCGCAGCCCGCCGCTGTTCTCCGCCACATTCCCCCCGATGGTGCTAATCTTCATTGAGCCCGGGTCCGGCGGGTACAAGAGCCCATGCGCATCCGCGAGGTCCGACACCTTTTGCGTAATCACCCCGGCCTCCACCAGTACCGTCAGATTCTTCTCATCCAATTCCAAAATGCGATCCATCTGCGCCAGGCACAAAATAATGCAGCCCGGCACCGGCACGCTGCCCCCACTGAGCCCCGTCCCGCTCCCACGCCCGACAATGGGCAATCGCTGCGCCGCCGCATAGCCCACGATCTTCTGCACTTCCTCCGTCGTCTTCGGAAACACCACCGCCGCCCCGAAACCGCTCAGTGCCGCCGTGCCATCATATCCGTAAGCCAGCAAATCCTCCCGCGAATGCAGCACGCGCGCAGAATCCAGCAGGGCGGTAAGATCGGAAACCAAATCCATAAGGACGAACATCCAACACCCACCGCCCCACACTCAACACCCAATGCACGGGCTCGTAGACGCACCTTCCAAGCGCGTGGGAATGCGGCACCCTTCTGCGAGCTTCCGCCCGTCGCCGGCGCATTGAACGTTGGATGTTCAACGTTGGACGTTGGACGTTCGCGCGCTCCCAGCGCGCGTCACGCTTTCTTCGCCGCGCACTTCGTACACGTCCCAAAAATCTCCAGCGTATGCGTCACGTTCTGGTAGCCCTTCTGCCGCGCCATGCGTTCCAGGCTGTCCGCCACGCACACATCGATCTGCTCCACGCTCCGGCAGCTCCGGCAAATGATGTGATGGTGATGATGCTCGCCGTGATTGAACTCATACCGATACGTCCCATCGCCAAAATCGCACCGCCGCAGCACCCCGATTTCCTCCATCGCTTGCAGTGAGCGATACACCGTTACCACGTCGCATCCTTTTCCCCCAAGCTTTTGGTGCAATTCCTCCGCGCTAAACGGGCCGTGCTCGTGAAGCAGAATGCTGAGCATCGCCCGGCGCGGCTCCGTCACCCGCAGCTCATTCTTGCGCAATTGTTCCAGGGCCTCGTCGAGACCATGTTCACACTTGTGTGGCACCAGCATGCCCTACTAGAGCGCAGGATCGAAAAGCGGTGAAGCGAGAAAAGCCGGGACGGCGCCAAAGTTGTGGCGATCCCTCAAATGGGTGGGGTCGCCGGGCTGGCCCCACGGATATTTCTTTGCTAGATGCTCGACCATGTCCCGCCCTTCTCCAGACGTGCTCATCATCGGCGCCGGCGCCTGCGGCTCGCTGATGGCCAAAGAACTCGCGGAGCGCGGTTTTTCCGTGGTGGTGCTGGAAGCCGGCAAACGCTACGTCCCAGCCGCCGATCTCGCCAATTCGGAGGCCAACGCCGGCAAGATCATGTGGACGGAACCCCGCAATTTCGTGGGCCGTAGCGCGGTGATGCCCAAAGCCGGCGTGGGCGTGGGCGGCGGCACGCTCTCCTGGCTGGGCGTAATGCCGCGTTTCAAGCGCGACGATTTCCAAACCCGCACCACCGACGGCGTCGGCGCCGACTGGCCCCTCGGCTACGACGACCTGCGCCAGCACTACGAAAAGGTGGAACGCGAATTCGGCGTCGCCGGCGAGTGCGGTCCCTTTGCGCCGGAGCAATACGCGCTGCCCATGCCGCCGCATCGGATGAACTGGCACGCCCAGCTTCTCGCCCGCGGCGCGCGCAAGCTTGGCGCGCAGCCCTTCGCTCCGCCTATCGCCATCAACTCCGTCGAGCGCGATGGCCGTCCTGCCTGTTGTTATTGCGGGTGGTGCGGCTCCGGCTGCGCCACCGACGCCAAGGCCACCGCGGCCAACACGTATCTGCCCCGTGCCGAGCGCGCGGGCGCACGCGTCATCCCCGAGGCTTTCGTGCATCGGATCCACTACGACCCCGCCAAAGGCCGCGTGACCGGCGTGGAATATCTCGACCCCCAGCGCCGCACGCATCGTCTCGAGGCGAAGCTCGTCATCCTCGCCGCGCACGCCATCGAGGACCCGCGCCTGCTCCTGCTCTCGGCCAATGCGACCTTTCCGAATGGCCTCGCGAACTCCAGCGGGCTCGTCGGGAAAAATTTCATGAGCCATCCCACGTGGCAGGTCTTCGGCACTTTCGACGAGCCCGTCCACGCTTTCCAGGGCATGCAGATGGGCCACGTGATGGTGCAGGATTTTGCCCGCACCGATCCGCAGCGCGACTGCGCCCGCGGCTTCATTCTTCTTTCCTACATGATGACGCCCGCGACCTACGCAAACCTCAGTGGACTGTCATTCGGCGCGGAGTTGAAGGATCTGCTGCACGACTACGCCCACACCGCCGCGTGGTGGGCTCACGCTGAGGGGCTCCCCGACGAGCGCAACGCCATTACACTGGACCCGGACCTGCGCGATGCTCGCGATCTCCCCGTGGCCCGCGTCACCTACGAGTGGACAGACAACGATGTGAAACTCTCCGCTGCCGCCCGCGACAAAGCCGCCGAGATGATGGCCGCCTCCGGTGCGCGCCACGTGCGCATCGGCCTGAACTACGGTGCGCACGCCATGGGTTCCTGCCGCATGGGCCGGGATCCCAAGACTTCCGTGGTCAACCAATTCTGCCAGTCACACGACGTGCGAAATCTTTTCATCTGCGACACGAGCGTCTTCGTCACCGGCTCCGGCGTGAATCCCACGCTCACGGCACTCGCCGTCGCCAGCCGGAGCGCACAATTCATCGCGGAGGAGGCGCGCCGGGGAAATCTATGATCGAGACGCCGTTCACTCTCGATGACATCGCCGCGCTCTCCGTGCTCGCCGGCGGCATCATCCCGCCCGACGCGCGCGATTCCGGCGCCGCGGGCGTGCAAGCCGGTCCGAGCATCGCGGACCGCGCCCGCCGCGGCGTCAGCGGCCCTTTGTATGTCGAAGGCCTGGAACTTGCCCGGAAACTCGCTCGCGAACAGCACGGTCAAGCCATCGCCGCTCTCAGCGCCGAAGCCGTGCACGCCTTGCTGGAGCAGCTCCGCGAGGAGGCGCCGATGTTCTTTCGCCAGCTCCGCGCCGACACCTGCGCTCTCTATATGAGCGATCCCGCGGTGTGGCAGCGCATCGGCTTTCCCGGCTCCTCCGTGGAGCACGGCGGTTATCCGCATTTCGACCAGCCGCCACCACCCACTGTTTCTGCCATGAATGCGCCCGCCCCTCTTCCCGCCGTGCAGTCCTTTCTTTCGCGCCCGGGCCGCCAGCTCATCGGCGGCCATTGGCGCGAAGCCAGCGACAGCCGAACGCTCGACGCCATCGACCCTGCCACCGGCCAAACGCTCGGCACTTTCCCAGCCGGCACTGCGACCGACGCGGACGAAGCCGTGCGCGCCGCGCGCCGCGCCTTTCCCGCATGGAAAAGGATGGCGCCCTACGATCGCGGACGCCTTCTGCAAAAGGCCGCCGCGCTCATCGAAAAATACGCCGACGAACTCGCCCAACTCATCACGCTCGAAAACGGCAAGCCGCTGTGGGAAGCGAAGAAGGAAGTCGGCACCGCCATCAGCTGGACCGAGTACTACGCCGGCTGGACCACAAAGCTCACCGGCGAAACGATCCCCGTCTCGTTGCCGGGCCAATTCCTCAACTACACCGTGCGCGAGCCGCTCGGCGTCGTGGTCGGCATCACCCCGCCCAACTACCCGCTTACGATGCCGCTCTACAAAGCCGCGCCTGCCCTCGCGACCGGCAACACCATCGTGCTCAAACCCTCGGAAGACACTTCGATGGTCGCGCTCCGGCTCGGCGAGATCTTCCTCGAAGCCGGTTTCCCGGAAGGCGTCTTCAACGTCGTCACCGGTCTCGGCGAAACGGTCGGCGCTGCGCTCGCGCATCACGACGATGTGGACAAGATCACCTTCACCGGCAGCACGGAGGTGGGCCGCGCGCTCGTCCGTGCCTCCGCCGGTAATTTGAAAAAAGTCTCGCTCGAGCTCGGTGGAAAATCGCCCAACATTGTCTTCGCCGACGCCGATCCCGAGGCCGCGCTCAAAGGCGTGTTCATGGGCATCTTTTTCTGCCAGGGCGAAATTTGCTCCGCTGGCTCGCGCCTGTTCGTGGAGGAAGCAATCTACGACGATTTTGTTGCCCGCCTCGCCGACATGGCCCGCGTGGTGAAACTCGGACACGGCCTCGACCCAGAAACGAAAATGGGCCCCCTCGTCTCCAAAGCGCAGCAGGAGCGTGTGCTCGGCTATGTACGCATCGGCACCGAGGAAAAAGCCACCCCACTGTCCGGCGGGCGCGCCCCCGATGGCCCGCTGCGCGACGGCTATTTCGTCGAGCCCACGGTTTTCGCCGGCGTCCACAACGCCATGCGCATCGCGCAGGAGGAAATCTTCGGCCCGGTGGTCTGCGCCATCCCGTTTAAGGATCTGCCCGACGCCATCGCCAAGGGCAACGACTCGCCCTTCGGTCTTGCCGCCGGCGTCTGGACGCGTGACATCCGCAAAGCCCACCAAGCCGCTGCCGCGCTCGACGCGGGCACCGTATGGGTGAATTGCTACAACGCCTTCGACAACGCCTCGCCCTGGGGCGGCTTCAAGCAAAGCGGCTGGGGCCGTGAAAAAGGCCCCTACGGACTCGATCTTTTCACGCAAATCAAATCGGTCATCATCAACTACACCTGACCCATGCGCGCCCATCGGCTGTTCCCGCTTTTCGTCCTGCTCCTCGCAGTGCTTACCGAATCCTCTCCGGCCGATCCTTCATTCAGCACCGGCGCCGCCGCCGGCGGCAAACAAGCGCTTACCGCCCACAATCCCGCGCCGTGCGTCGAGACCGTCACCATTAGCGCCACGCTCGCCAACGCGACCTGCTCCAAACAGCTCCCCTTCACCATGGAGCTTCCCGCCGGAGCGACCCAGGAACTCTGCACCTTCGGCCCCGGCGCCCCCAACGTAAAATGGCATTACGACTACAAATGGGAAAGCCACCCCGGTTCGCCTGCCGCCCGCCACGACGACCGAATTGTCTACGCGCTGCCGTACCCCAAAGGCAAAACCTACAAAGTCATCCAGGGCTTCCTCAGCCCCTTCAGCCACACCGGCGAGTACAGCTACGCCACGGATTGGAATTTGCCGCCCGGCTCCCAAATCTGCGCCGCCCGCGATGGCGTCGTCGCCAAAGTCAAAGCCGACTCCGATGAGGGCGGCCCCAGCCGCGATTTCATCAAGAAGGCCAACTACATCTCCATCGTCCACCCCGACGGCACGCTCGGCGAATACCTCCATCTCCAACGTGGCGGCGCCCTCGTGAAGGTCGGCCAGCGCGTGAAAGCCGGAGACGTCATCGGCCTTTCCGGCAATACCGGTTTCACCAGCGGCCCGCACCTCCACTTCCACGTCAGCATCCCCGTCGACGGCACCAAAATCCGCACCGTCCCCATCAAATTCCACACCACCACCGCCCCCGCCGAGCAATTGAAGGAAGGCAGTACCTACGCTGCGCCGTAACTACTGCGGCCCGGTGTATCGCTGGGCGAAAGCGAACGTGGCGCCAGCCTTTGGACTGCGGCGGCTTGACGCCGCTCTGGAAGGGATTGCGGGTGGGAGTACCGTTCGAAGTCCCGGACCGGCTCCGCTTCGCCCGCTACAGCATCCCCGACCGCTTCCGCACAATCCACTCCACCGTCAGCAGCAGCACCACCGGCGTAAACCACCACCAGTCCTGCCACAGCACGGTATCGGATTCCTCCACGCGTCCCGCGCTCAGCGGCGCCAGCTTATCGATGATCGAATCGGCGCGCTCCTCGCGGAAGTATTCGCCGCCGCTGGCCGTGCTGATTTGGCGGAGCAGATCTTCGTTGATGGAAAGAATGGTGCGCTCGGCGCTCTCGCGCGCCGTCACCGTGAATTGCGTCCGCGCCCGAAGCTGCCCCTCTGGCACCGCCGCCGTCTCGACCGCCACCTCATAGTTCCCCGGCTCCAGCGCCGCCGTCTTGCCGCGATAGAGGCCGCCCGCATCCGGCGTCAGCGTGATGGTCGCCGCTTTTTGCCCGTCGCGATACAGCACCGCATCCACGGACGCGTCGGTCACCGGCTTGCCATCGGCCCCGCGCAGGCGCACGCGGAGGTCCGCGTTGTCGCCGGGCTGATAGGTGAGTTGGCCGGCATCCAGCGACACGTATTTGTCCTTCGCCGCAAACGGCGCCTCCGCCACGAAGTCGGCGAGCTGGTTCCAGAATTTCACGTGGAATTGATCCGCCACCTCGTAGCGCCAGCGCCACGAATCATCGAACGCCTGATAGTACACGCGGCCCGCTCCGAACGTCCGCATCACCGCCGCCGGCACTTTCGCCGCGCCGGCATCGGCTTCGAGCAGAACCTCGGAGCCCGGCAGCGGCTGCGCGCCGCTGAGCCAGTGTGGCGCCGGGAGCCGCGTCCACGTGTCCGCATTCGAGCCCAGGTCGGGGCTCAGCGAGAACGCGCCAAGATTCCCCGCGCGCTCCGTGAGCGAAAGCGACTTGATGCCGCTGCGGATCGCTTGCGTGCCCGTGGGCCATTCCACGGGCAGCATCGGCCCCAGCGGCGTATCCGCATATTGGCGGAGCACCCCGCGCGGACCGTCGATAAAGAGCATCGCCCCGCCGCGCTTTTGCGTGAAGTCCGCGAGCCATTTCATCTCCTCGTCCTTGAGCAGATTCTTCGGCACCTCGCCGAAGATCACGAGGTCGTAGGAATCGAGCAGCCGCGGCTCATTGGGAAAGGTATCCAGCTTGTCGCCGCGGATGAAACCCGCGTCACTCGTCGTGCCCGCGATGACCGTGCTGATCTCCCATTTTTCATCGCGCATGAACAAATTGCGCAAGTAGCGGGTTTCCCAGCGCGGGCGTCCGTCGAGGATTAGAATCTTGCGCTTTTGCGTGACCGCCCGGAAGCGCATCGGCGCTTCGTTGTTGGACAGCTCCCGGTCGCCTTCGATGCCCGTCACCGACACCGTGAGTTGCACCGGCGCGCCGAGGAGTTCGTAGCCGGATTGCGCGGCATTGATCTGTTTCATCCGTTCCGCCGCGATGTCCTTCACGTCAAACTCGAACGGCACCTGCCGCTGCGCGCGCCCTTCGGTGACGAGCGATTTCTGCCACACCACTTTATCGCCATCTTTCACCGCCACGACGAAGGGCAATCCGGGCGGTACTTCTTCCTTCAGCACCACCGTGCCACGCACGCGGTCTTCGTGGAAAACGGAGTCCGGCACAATGGCGCGCACGACTGCGATGTCGCGCGGCGGCACCTGGCTGCCAATGCCCACCGTGTAGACCGGCAGCTTGCGTCCGCCGAGAACCTTCGCGGCTTCCAGCGGGGCCGGACCATTGTTGTGCTGGCCATCGCTAATGAGAATCACCGCGCCTTTCTCCGCCTTGCCCTGGTTGCCAACGGCAAATTCGAGCCCGCTCGTGAGATTGGTGATTTCACCCTTCGGCGTCGGTAGCAGCGCCGGCAGCGAGGACTCGCTGGAAGACGGCTGCCACACTTGCTTCACCACGCCATTATCGATGGTCACGAGCTGCACGTCATGCTGCGCCGCCAGCCGCGCGAGAATGCGCTGCTCCGGTTTGCCTTCGAGCAGCAGCGCCTGCACGCGGACCGACCGCGGCATGCCGTCAAATTTCGCCAGCGCCGTGCGAACAGACGCCGCCGAAGGATCGTTGTCGAGCTGATGCTGAAATTGTTCGCTGATCTCGCGCGACCAGCGCCCCGCCAATTCACCGAGCCGGCCCAGCTCCGCCGCCGCGCGCGTGCGGTCGTCGATGGCCTTGAGCTCCATCTCCCCAATCTTTTTCGCCGGCCCGGCCAGCTCGCTGCGAAAACGATTCACCAAATCCCGGTCCTTGCTGCCCTTGTCCAAAAGGCCATCCGCCTCGGCGACCAGCGCCGCGAAATCCTTGCGCGCCTTGTCGATGACCGAGCCGAGCGCGGAAGGGTCCAGCGCCGCCATGCTCGTGGCCGCACTCCGCGCATCGCCGAGCCGGCTGGAAGCATTCGGCAAATCGAGCGCCGAGCCCGCGCCGTCGAGCAGTCCCAGCCGCCAGCAAATCGCAATCTTCCGTCCCGCATCCATCGCCGTGTCGGTGAGCTGCATCGATTCCGAGCCATCCAGCGCCACGATGATATGCGCGAGCTCGCCCGTGACCTTGCGATGATGCAGCACCGGCCCGCTCAGCATCAGCACAATCATCAACACCGCCAGCGACCGCAGACTCGGCAGGACAAAACGAAGCAGCGACGCATTCTCGCGCCCATCGCGCCGATACAGCACCCAAGCCGCAATCGCCAGTGCGAGGCCCGCGCCGAGCCCCATCCACCACGGCCAGTCGCCCGCCCACCGCAGCGTCGTATGCATTTCTTCCCGCGCCGCCGCGCTCAACATGGGATGGAGAACGCTCATCGCACACCTCCCGCCACTTGTGGCATGTTCGGCGATTTCCGCGTCACCGGCACCTTGCCACGCGCTCGTGCAAAAATCTGTTGCAGGATCAACTCCAGGAAAAGGAAAGCGAGCAGCGCCCATAGCACCCATTTCCACATCTCCGTCCCATAGCGCTGCGTATGCTCCAGCGATCGATATTCCGCTGCCGAGCGCACCACCGGAATGCTGTGCGCATGCGCGAGGTCATTGATTTCCGACTCCGTCAGCCGCGCGAGATCCGATTCCTTGCGGTCCGCATTGAATACATAGTGCAGCGGCGCCCCGCCCGGCGGCACCAGCGTGTAGAGCCCCGGCACGCGCACCGGTCCGAATTCCACCACGCCCCGCTCATCCTTTTTCACAATCGGCACATCGAGAGGAATGCCGTCGGGCCCCGTGAGCATCGCCTTCTTTCCCGCCGTCTCGGGCGAGAGAAAAGAGACGAGGTTCTGCCCGATTTCGAGATTCCGCGGCGGATACACGTTCGAAGCGAGATACACGCACAGCCGCTGCACGAGCGGAAGGTAGGACGGGCGTGCCGGCAGATTGCTCCAATCCGCGTCGCACGCCGTGGCGCACGCAATCACCTGGCCTTTGCCGAATGGTTTCTCCGCCAAAAAAGGATCGCCGCTATCAAGCCGCGCCAGCACCACCGGGTCCTGCGCGCCGCCGGTTTTGTCGGGCGCCTTCATTTTGAACCACACCTTGATCGCCGCCTCGGAGAGCGTGCCGTTGCGCGGATCGTTGAACAACTCCAGCGCCGCGTTTGGGTAGCGCTCCTGCGTCACGCTCACGCTCGGCGCATTCTCTTTCAGATCGCCTGCAATGCCGCCAAGGGGCAGGGGAGCCAGCTTGGAAAATGGCCCATTCCACCACGTCGCATCCGTCTTATCGCCCGGGAACAGCAGCAGCCCGCCGCCGGTCTTCACATAATCTTCCAGCGCCTTCACCTGGTCGTCGCCCAACTTGCGCACATTCGCCAGCACCACCACCTGTGCTTCCGACAGCACCTTCGGCGTGAGGCTCTCCACGGGGATCGTCTTCGTCTCCAGCAAATCGCTCAGCTCCACTTTTCCCGAGGCAAACGGCGAGAGCGCGATCTGCAAATACGCCGTCTCCGATTTCATGTCGTCCGGCGTCGCGCCCGGTGCCCCATCCACCAGCAGCACCGGCAGCCGATCGCGCACCGGGATGCTGGCCAGGAAAGTATTGTCCGCCGCGAGCGCGTCCGGCTCCGTCGCAATCTCCACCACATGCGATCCCGCCGTGTCGAACGATTGCGTGAACAGCACCTGCGCCTTTGCCTGCGGGCCCAAATTCACCTGCGACGCCGTCTTGTCCTTCCCGTCCACTTTCAGCGTCACGCGCAAGTCCGGATGATTCGCATCGCCATAATTCCGCAGATTCACGCGAATCTGAATCTTCTGCCCCACGCCCACCATCAGCCGCGAAAAATCCAGCGACTCGATGGACACGTTTTCCTTCACGTCCTGCCCCACGTCCCAAAACGCGATGCTCGGCGGAATGGGCATCTTCTGCAGCCGGTCGAGCGCATTGTTGAGCAATTGCAGCTCCGTCGCGTCGAAACTCACGCGTTGAAAATCCGTCATCATCACCACCTGCCGCACCGGCTCATGCATCTTCTCCAGCGTGCTCGCCGCGAAATCCAGCGCCGCCGGCACCTTCGCCGCGCCATACCCCGCATTCGTCTTCGCCAGTACCTGCGTCACGCGCGAAAGATCCACCGTCGGCGTGTCGAGCAATCCGCCGCCGCCCTGGCCCATCAGCATCACGTACGCCTCGCTCCCGTTCCGCAGCCCGCCCACGAGCTTCGACGCCTCATCGCGCGCGATGCTCCAATTCGTCGTCCCCGCCCGCGCCGCATCCATCGAGTAGCTGTTGTCGAGCAGCACCACCGTCGACGACCGCGCATCCCCCAGCAATTTGCTCGACCCCGTCCACAACGGCCGCGCCATCGCCAGCGCGAGCAGAATCGGAATCATCGTCCGAATCGCCAGCAGGATCCACTGCTCCATCTTCACCCGCTTTTGGTTCGTGCGCAGCACCGCCTCCAGCAAATGCATCGCCCCCCACTTCACCACGCGAAACCGGCTCTTATGAAAGAGGTGAATAATAATCGGAATCGCCCCCGCCAGCGCCCCGAACAACAGACCTGCATTGAGCCAGCTCATGGTGTGCTGGCCTCCACTTCTTGATGCGCGGCGTCGAAAACGTCCAACGTCCAACGTCCGACGTCCAACGTCCAATCGACTTCGAGGGAAGGAGAGTCTTCACGGACGACCGACGATGGAACATCGGTAGTCCCAGTTCCATTTTGCTTTGAAGCCAGTCGCCGCTGAACGGTTCGAATGCTGGCGAAGAAGATCCGGATGAGATGAGCGGTCTCTTCAATAAGCGCTCGGACCTCCGCCAAATTTTCCGCAAGCGGAACCCGTTCAATAATCAGCAACGCTCGGCGCGACTCACGCAGTTCTTTCAAGCACACGCTCAGTTTGTGAACAAAGTCCTTCGGCGATTCCGCCGCTTGGACTTCACCGTGGTGGAGCGTCGGCGAAGTGCCAGAGCGCAAGAGCTGCGAACCAATATGTTCCCCACTCCTGCTTCGTGGAAGCGAGTCGACGAGCCGAATAATTCGCACGCCATACTCGAGCAATCGCTCCTCCAAATCATATCTCGCGGGTGACGCCGACTGCCCCCCATTGGACGTTGGACGTTGAACGTTGGACGTTGGACGTTCTGCGTTGGCCGCCCGCCCCATTTTGCTCCCTGCAGTCTTCATCCGCGTGCGAGCCTCCTGGCAAGATAGGCCGCCAGCGCATTCGCATACGGCTCATCCGTGCAAAACGGCACCAAATCCACCCGATGCCGCCGGCACCCTTTCGTCAAATCATCGCGAAACACGCGCAGATTTTCGAGATACGCCTGCCGCAGCAGCGCCGGATCGAGCAAATGCTTCACCCCATCGCGCTCCAGGCAATCAAACTGCGTCCAGCCCTTGAACGGAAACTCCAGCTCATCCCGATCCCAGATCTGGAAAATCAAAATCTCATGATGCGCCGACCGGAAATGCGCCAGCGCCTTCAAAAACTTCGACACCTCCCCAAAGCAATCGCTGATCACCACCAGCAGCCCCCGCCGGTGCAGCTTCGGCACCAGATCGTGAAACACCGTCCCCAGTTCCGTCTCCTCGCCCGGCTTTCCCGCCTGCAATTCATCGATAATCACCTTCAAGTGGCTCACCCGCGACCGCGCCGGGATGTAGCGCCGGATCTTCGTATCGAAAGTCACCAACCCCACGCCGTCCGATTGCTGCAGCATCAGGTACGACAGGCATGCCGCCAGCCGCGTGGCGTATTCGTATTTGCTCACCTTGCCCGGACCGCCACCATAGTCCATCGACCCGCTCCGATCCAAAATGATCGTCGCTCGCAGGTTCGTCTCCTCCTCGTACTCCCGGATGTAATACCGGTCGCTGCGCGCAAAAACTTTCCAGTCAATTCGCCGAATCTCATCGCCCGGCACATACTGCCGGTGCTGCTTGAATTCCACGCTCGTCCCTTTGTGCGGCGAGCGGTGCAGGCCGGTGGTGAAACCTTCCACCACCTGCCGCGCGAAGACCTGCAAATTCGAGATCTTTTGCAGATCGGACGGAGCGAGAAAGTCCGAGACGTGGACCATAGGGCTCCGAAATTACAGGCTGCGCTTCGCTTCGCCGCGGGGCACCGCTTTCAGCACGCGCGTGACGATGTCATCCACCGAGATGCCCTCGGCTTCCGCGTTGAAGGTCGCGACCACACGGTGCCGCAGCACCGGCAGCGCCAGCGCCTCGATATCGTCGATAGTCACATGGAAGCGCCCTTGCAGCACCGCGCGCACCTTGCCGGTCAGCACCAGGTTCTGGCACGCCCGCGGCCCCGCGCCCCACGCGATCAGCTCCTTCACAAAGTCCGGCGCATCCTTCTCCGCCGGGCGCGTGTGCCGCACCAGATCGAGCACGAAGTCCATCACGTGATCCGGCACCGGCACCTTGCGGACCACTTTTTGCAAATTCAGAATCTGCTCGCCGGACAGCACCGGCTGAATGTCCGCATTAAACGTCCCCGTCGTGCGCGACACGATCTGCCGCTCCTCCTCGCGCGTCGGATAGTGCACCTTCACGAGAAACACGAAACGGTCGCGCTGTGCCTCGGGCAGTGGATACGTGCCCTCCTGCTCAATCGGGTTCTGCGTCGCCAGCACAAAGAACGGCTGCTCCAGCTTCAGCGTGTGCCCGCCCACCGTCACGGAGCGCTCCTGCATCGCTTCCAGCAGCGCCGCTTGCGTCTTCGGCGGCGTGCGGTTGATTTCGTCCGCCAGCAGCATCTGCGTAAAAATCGGCCCCTTTTGGAAAATGAACTGCCGCCGTCCATGCGCATCTTCCTGGATGATGTCCGTGCCCGTGATGTCGCTCGGCATCAGGTCCGGCGTGAATTGAATGCGCCGGAACCCCATGTTCAGCGTCTTCGCCAGCGTGCTCACCATTGCTGTTTTCGCCAGCCCCGGCACGCCTTCCAGCAGACAGTGCCCGCCTGCCAGCACGGCAATGAGGAGCTCCTCGATGACAGCCGTCTGGCCGACGATAAATTTGCCCATCTCCGCCGTGATTTTGGCGTAGGCGTCTTTCAGCAGCGCCGCGGCGGCTTTGTCATCCAGTTGATTAGCCTGGGGTGCTTCGGTGGTAGTCGTCATGGTCGGAATGGTCAGAATAGCAGCCCGCGTGGGGTACGCACGCCTTGGTTCTGTGGAATAGTCAGCGCACACAACCAGCGCCCGCCAGCCTTTCTTAGGGCGCGCGCGCAAAAATTATCCGGCTGTTCTCCGCCGATGGCCAAACGACATCCTGATTCCAGTTCGAAGGTAGGGGCGGCACGCCGCTGCCGCCCCTGATCTCCGGGCAAGATCTGCAAGTTTACCGCACACGGTACGCACGCCGCCCACGCCGGAACGCCAGCAGCGTTCCAGAACTCCGCCCATGATTCTGTCTCAGATTTACCCCTCAGTTCCGTGTCGCATCATCCGTCCCGGACCCCGTCACCAGTGGCTGATTGGGCTTGCCGAGAAAGGGAAAACTCGAACTGAGCATACCGCTATTGGCCACCCCGTCTCCGACGGACATGCTGTGGTTAATCGTCGTCAGGAAAAAATCCACCGTGTCATCCTGCAACCGCCGCCCATTCGGATATCCGGCCCCCGCGGGCGAGCCAAAGTTGGAGATGCTCGTGTCCAGTTGCAGCATGTCCCCGTAGGCGATGAAAGCGTTTGCCAGCGTAGTGAACGCCGCCTCCGGCGTCGTCACATCCATCCCCAATTCCTTGAGCGTCTCCGTGATGGTGGGCGCGAATTGCAGCTTCATGTCGCTCGTCGGCGTGCCCAGGTTGTAGGCCGTGCGCTTGTCGTACGGGAGCAGCAGAAAGCTCACGAGCGGATTCCCCATGCGATCCACCGTCTTGAAGGCGCCCGCACCTTTGATCCCCGTCGGCGTGTGCATCTCGATCGCGTGGCGCTGCGTGAGCACGTTCAGCCCGAGAAAAGGCCCGCTGTCACTCAGCAGCAGCGAGGTCGGTACGCGGAGCGCGATCGCTAGCGTATTGTAGCCCGCAAACGTGTCGCGCTGCCGGTTAAACGCCGACACCGTGGGCGCGCCGC
>FTCB01000613.1_pt1 | contig 15080 bp, 15 predicted proteins | sample 1639431 | NCBI WGS metagenome assembly FTCB01 (sample SAMEA3914864, study PRJEB12502) | metagenome | biome: forest; material: soil | place: USA | collected 2012-03-12 | depth 0.3 m
GGCGAGGGCGGCGGCGGGGTCGGAGGAGACGGCCCGGGCAGCGAGAGCGGAGAGGTCCTCCGCAGCGTGAAGATGGGTGGCGAAAAGGACGGCGGCGAGGAGGACGGATATTCTTTTCATGGAGCGAGAGTGCCACATGAAACGGAGGGGATTGTCAGAGGAGGGTGCGGAGATTGTAAATAATTTGTAGGGGCGCCAAAGAAAGTCGGAGGGCGGAAATCGGAAGTTTCAGCTTTGGAACTGGCGGGGCCAGTTCGTCTGATGGAGCGGGCTTGAGTTTGGCCGGAGAGGAGTTACAAAAGGAGCGGCGCAAGTTTGCGCCAACTCACATCCCCCCTATGACTAAGCATTTCTTAGAATCCACGCCGGAGACGATTCACTGGGGGCATTTGGATGCCAGGATCCCGGCGCGGTTGACGGTGAACTCGGGGGATGTGGTGGTGATCGATACGCTCTCGGGACGGGGGGAAGACTGGGGCGGGGATTTGTCGATGGTGCGGCCGATGCATCGGAAGATCATTGAGACGATGGAGCCGATCGAGGGGCCGCATATCCTGACGGGGCCGGTGGCGGTGCGCGGAGCGGAGCCGGGGGATACGCTGGAGGTGCGGATCAAGGCGATCGAGCTGACGGAGGATTGGGGCTACAATTTGATAAGGCAAAGGCGGGGCGTGCTGCCGGAGGAGTTTCCGATCGACAACCAGCGGATCTTGCCGATCGACCGGGAGCGAGGAACGACGAGATTGCCGTGGGGGGTGGAGATTCCGCTGCGGCCCTTCTTTGGGACGATGGCGGTGGCGCCGACGCCGGAACGCGGGCGGGTATCGTCGATCCCGCCGGCCGAATTTGGCGGAAACATGGATAACAAGGAGCTGCTGCCGGGGAGTTCGCTGTTCCTGCCGGTGTTTGTGCCGGGGGCGAATTTTTCCACGGGCGACGGACATGCCTTGCAGGGCGATGGAGAGATGGATGTGACAGCGCTGGAGAGCTGCATGAAGGGGACGTTTGAGCTGGTGCTGCATAAGCGGAGGCTGGATTTCCCCAGAGCGATCACGCCGACGCACTATATCGCGATGGGGTTGAATGCGGACCTGGACGAGGCGGTGAAGCATGCGACGCACAACATGCTGGATTGGCTGGTGGAGTTGACGGGCTGGACGCGGGAGGAAGCCTATGTGTTCGGCACGCTGGCGTGTGATCTGCGCATCACGCAGGTGGTGAATCGCACGAAGGGGGTGCATGCGATGGTGCGGCGGGATTTGATCGAGCGGAAGGAGCAAGCGCATGGCGAATGACGAGGCTTCGGTCTTTGAATATATTTTTGAGCAGGAGGTGCGCACGGCGAAGGTGGATCGGTACTATGCGCTGAGCGACAAGCTGCGTGAGCTGGCGAGTAAGCAGCCGGGCTTTGTGCACCAGGAACGGCGACTGGTCGAGCAGGGGCCGGAGGTGACAAGGTTTGAGACGCTGGTGAAATTTGACACGGCGGAGCACTGCATTAGCTGGCTGGATGACCCGGAGCGGCGGAGATTGCTTAACGCGGAGGAGGAGCAGGCGGGCTTTGTCTTTGAGGGGCATGGAAACTGGGAGGGGTACGGCCGGTGGCTTTCGCGGCGGCTGACAAAGGAACCGGCGAAGTGGAAGATCAATCTGCTGGTTTTGCTTACACTTTTTCCCACCGTGATGGTGCTGACGCCGCTGCTGCGAATCACCCTAAAGGGAGTGAGCTTTCCGAGTGTGATGCTGGTCAGCAATGCGCTATGCGTGGCGGCGACGTCTTGGGTACTGGTGCCCATGGTGAGCGGATTCTATGCGCGCTGGCTGGAGGACGATCTAAGCCGGGGGTGGAAAGCGATGGCGCTGGGGTCAGCCTTGGGAGTGATCGCCCTTTTTTGGCTAATATGCGAGGTGCTGCCGGTGAGCCTGTGGTGAGGAAGCCGGGGCGGAAAGGGCTGCTCCGACTATCCGTAAAACTTTCTCGTCGTGGCGCGGGTTTGTCCTATAGTCCGGCGCGATGAAGATCATACTTGGGATACTCGCCATCCTACTGACCACAGTATTAGGCCAGGCGCAGGAGTTTAAGGCACCGTGCGCGGTGGGGCAGCGGTATTTCATAACGCTGGAAACGACTCATAACACAGGCGACAACGGTATTGCCTCGGAAGGACTGGTAAAAATCCTCAAAATAGGACCAGGGCGCTGGATGCAGGTGATACAGGTGCGGGAAGTGGATCCGAAAAAGAAAGACTCCGAACCTCTGCCGATATGGGTGAATTTTGATTGGGTCTCGACGGTCCAGGAGGAGAAGATCGTCAAGTCGGTAAATGACAAGAAGGCCGGGGCGCAGTGAGCCGGGAGAAGGCGGCGGTTCTTTTCAAAGAACTGATCGGCGAGAAAGCGGCACGCCTCGATGGGTCGCACTACAATGGCGATAGCGCAAAGGTAATCGCGGAGGCGCTGGCCAGCTTTGGAGAAGAGCGGGCCAAGGACATCGCGTTTCACCTGACAGACTGGGCTTCGGATGCTGCGTTTATTGTCGCGCTGCAGCTGTTTCCGGAACGCTTCAGCACGGAGGAAATTGAGGACGGGGTGAGAGATTTTTTGATTCATGCTCCAAATCATGTGGCGGCTGCGGCAGCTCTCGGCGGATGGCCGGTGAATAATATCTTTAAGATTCGCAACTTTCTGGGACCTGAAGACGATGATGAGGGCAGGGATGGCGTGTCTTTGCCCGAAGGCAGAAGATAATCGCGCAATGAGCTTGAAAGGAATGGGAAGCGCCGATATGTAACGGGCCAGTTCGCCCCCCTTTGAACGGTGGGAAGCTACCAAAATATGTCTTCCACGAGTGCTTTACCCAAGCAGGTGTCGTTCGGGCAGACCATGCGTCGCGACGCGTGGTGGTTGCAGCCGCTCTTTACGTTTCTGGGACTGTCGGCGTTTTTGATTTACTCAACGTGGGCCGCGTTTCAGGGGGCGTACTACTGGGTGGCCACGGATGGGGCGAATTACCTGTCGCCATTTTATTCGCCGGAGATTTTTGGGGAGTCGCCGCATGCGCTTTTTGGGCCGAAGCCGGCGTGGTGGCCGGCCTGGCTGTTGTTCTCCCCGGCCCTCTTTGTGCTGTGGGCGCCGGCGGGGTTTCGGTTGACGTGTTATTACTACCGGGGGGCGTACTACAAGGCCTTCTGGGCGGACCCGATCGCGTGCACGGTGGGCGAGCCGCGGAAGACGTACCTGGGCGAGAAGTATTTCCCGCTGATCATGCAGAACATCCACCGGTACTTCCTGTACGTGGCGCTGGTGTTCATCTTGTTCCTCGCACATGACGCATGGGAGGCGATGTGGTTCAAGGGGGCCAACGGGGTGGAGCATTTCGGGATCGGGATCGGGACGATCGTGATCACGCTGAATGTGTTTTTCCTGGGCGGGTATACCTTCGGGTGTCACTCGCTGCGGCACCTGGTGGGGGGCTTTCGCGATGAGGTCTCGAAGACGCCGATGTGTGCGAAGGCCTACTCCTGCGTGGGCTGCCTGAACAAACGCCACATGCTGTGGGCGTGGATGTCGCTCTTTTGGGTCGGATTTACCGACGTGTATGTGCGGTTGTGCGCGATGGGGATCTGGCACGACTGGCGGATAATTTAAGCTTTTAAAACTGCTCCTGTGACCAACTACGAAACTCTCGAATACGACGTAATCATTATCGGAGCCGGAGGGGCGGGGCTGCGGGCGGCCATCGAAGCCTCAGCCACGGGAATACGCGTGGGGCTGATCTGCAAATCGCTACTGGGCAAGGCGCACACGGTGATGGCGGAGGGCGGCATGGCGGCGGCGCTGGCCAACGTGGACGATCGCGACAGTTGGCGGGTGCATTTTGCCGACACGATGCGCGGCGGGCAGTACGTGAATAATTGGCGGATGGCCGAGCTGCATGCCCAGGAAGCACCGCAGCGGGTGCGCGAACTGGAGGGCTGGGGCGCGGTTTTCGATCGCACAAAGGACGGGAAGATTTTGCAGCGGAATTTCGGCGGGCATCGGTATCCACGTCTGGCGCATGTGGGCGACCGCACGGGACTGGAGTTGATCCGCACCCTGCAGGACCATGGGATTCACCAGGGCATCACGGTGCACATGGAGCACACGATCGTGACGCTGCTGAAGGATGGGGAGCGGATCGCGGGGGCGTTTGGATATGATCGCGACCGGGGGCGGTTCAAGCTTTTCAAGGCGAAGGCGATCGTGCTGGCGACGGGCGGGATCGGCCGGGCGTACAAGGTGACGAGCAACTCGTGGGAGTACACGGGCGACGGACAGTCGCTGGCGTACAATGCGGGGGCGGATTTGATCGACATGGAATTTGTGCAATTCCATCCGACGGGCATGGTGTGGCCGCCGAGCGTGATGGGAATTTTGGTGACGGAAGGGGTGCGCGGCGAAGGCGGCGTGCTGCGGAACAGCGAAGGCAAGCGCTTCATGTTTGACGATATTCCGGACAACTACAAATCGCAGACGGCGGACAATGAGGAGGAAGGCTGGCGCTACACGCAAGGCGACAAGAATGCGCGCCGGCCGCCTGAATTGCTGACGCGCGATCACGTGGCGCGCTGCATCATGGAAGAAGTGAAGGGTGGTCGGGGCTCACCACATGGCGGAGCGTACCTCGATATCGCCTGGATCAAGGAGAGGATCCCGAACGCGGCAGAGCACATCAAAAAGAAGCTGCCGAGCATGTATCACCAATTCATGCAGCTTGCGAATCTGGACATTACGAAAGAGCCGATGGAAGTGGGCCCGACGACGCATTACATGATGGGCGGTGTGCGGGTGCATGGTGAGACGCAGATGACGACGGTGCCGGGGCTCTTTGCCGCGGGCGAGGTGGCGGCCGGGCTGCACGGGGCAAATCGCCTGGGCGGGAACTCGCTTTCGGATCTGCTGGTCTTTGGCAAGCGCGCGGGGGAATTTGCCGCGAAGTTTGCGCAGGAGCATGGCGAAGGCGCGATCGACCAGGGGCAGATCGACGCGGCGGCGACGGAAAGCCTGGCACCTTACGAACGGGCCTCGCAGGCCGGCGCGGAGGGACCTTATCAGGTGCAGGCGGATTTGCAGGAAATGATGCAGGATCTGGTGGGCATCGTGCGCAAGGAGGATGAAATGGTGCGCGCGGTGGAGGGACTGGAAAAGCTGACGAAGCGCGCGAAGAACGTGGCGGTGCACGGGCATCGGGAATACAACCCGGGCTGGCACACGGCGATCGACCTGCAGAATTTGATGGTGGTGTCGGAAGCAATTGCACGCTCGGCCATCGAGCGAAAAGAGAGCCGCGGCGGGCACTTCAGAGACGATTACCCGAATAAGAACCCCGAGGATGCCAAGATGAACATCGTGATCAACAAAGCGGAAGACGGCTCGATGCGATTGCGCCGAGAGGCGATCCCGGAGATGCCGGAGGAACTGAAAGCGATCATCGAGGAGATGAAATGAAAACGGTGACCTTCAAAATCTGGCGGGGCGACGCGAGCGGAGGGAAGCTCGAGGAATATCCGGCGGAGATTTCGGAGGGCATGGTGGTGCTGGACGCGGTGCACCAGATCCAGGCGAAGCAGGCGGGCGACCTGGCCTGCCGGTGGAATTGCAAGGCGGGCAAGTGCGGCTCGTGCTCGGCGGAGATCAACGGCATGCCGAAGCTGATGTGCATGACGCGGCTGGATGAACTGCCGCAGGACCAGCCGGTGACGATCGAGCCGATGCGGGCTTTCCCAAGGCTGCGCGATCTGGTGACGGATGTTTCGTGGAACTTCCGGGTGAAGAAGAAGATCAAGAAATTCAAGCCTCGGCCGCCCGATGCGCCGGACGGCACGTGGCGGATGCAGCAGGAGGATATCGATCGGGTGCAGGAATTTCGCAAGTGCATCGAGTGTTTCCTGTGCCAGGACGTGTGCCATGTGCTGCGGGACCACCACAAGCATGAGGAATTCATCGGCCCGCGTTTCCTGGTCTATACCGCGGCGCTGGAGATGCATCCGCTGGATACCGAGGATCGGCTGCCGGAGTTGAAAGAGGCGCAGGGCATCGGATATTGCAACATCACGAAGTGCTGCACGAAGGTGTGCCCGGAGCATATCACGATCACCGACAACGCGATTATCCCGTTGAAAGAGCGAGTGGTGGACGAATTTTTTGATCCCCTTGGCAAGCTGCTAAAATGGCTGCGGCCGAAAGCATAACCCTCCCCCCAGTACCATGTTTGAACTCAAGAAACTTTCCAAAGAGGCGATCCCCACGGCCCTGCAGAAAGCAGAGCGGTATCGCCTGCTGAACGAACCGGCGGAGGCCGAGAGCATCTGCCACGATGTGCTGGAGATCGACCCGGAGAACCAGGCGGCGCTGGTGATGCTGCTGCTGGCGCTGAGCGACCGCTTTGGCAAGGGGTACGCGGTCAGCGTGACCGAGGCGAAGGAAGTACTGCCGAAGCTGAGCGATCCTTATGAGCGGGCATACTACGCGGGGATCATCTGCGAGCGGCGGGCGAAGGCGCAACTAAGCGGCGGCCACCCGGGTTCGGATCACGACGCGTATGAATTTTTGCGCGAAGCGATGGTGCACTTTGAAAAGGCGGAAGGGATGCGCCATCCCGGCAATGATGATGCGATCCTGCACTGGAACACGTGCGCGCGGATCATCATGGGGAACCGGCTGACGGCACGAGTGGAGGAGCAGATTCATTTGTCTTCGGAGTAGGCGGGAGAGCGCGCCTTTCGGAGGCAGGATCACGATTGACTAAGACGCCAACAACCTGTTGAACGTCAGGCATGGCTGATGATTCGGTAACGGAAACGACGAGGCAATCCTGGCTGAGCCGCATTGGCGGGGCGATTTCCGGGGTGGTGTTTGGGGTGATTCTTTTTTTCGGGTCGTTCATCCTGTTGTCTTGGAACGAGGGGCGGGCGATCGATCGAGAAATGACGCTGAAGCAGGGGAGCAAGGAGTGTATTTCGGTAGAAGCATCACCGGTGGACAAGGCCAACGAAGGCAAACTGGTGCATGTGACGGGTGAGCTCTCGGCCAACGGACCGGTGACGGATGCGAAATTTGCCCTGACGGCAAAGGCGATCAAACTGCGACGGGACGTGGAGATGTATCAGTGGTCGGAGGATAAAAAATCCGAGACGAAGAAAAATCTCGGCGGCAGTGAAGACACGACGACGACCTACAGCTACCAGAAAATGTGGTCGTCGTCGGTGATCGATTCCAGCGAGTTTCATAAGCAGGAGGGACATCGCAACCCCGCAAAGATGCCGGTGGAAAACAAGACCTTTGCGGCGGAGGACATCAAGGCGGGCGCATTTACTTTGCCGGATAGCCTGATCGAGATGATCAACGGTTTTAAGCCCCTGGAAATCACGGCTAAAAATGCCGATGAAATATCGGATCATTTTGCGGCACCGATCAAGGTCGTGGATGACGGATACTTCATTGGCAAGAATTCCGAGGAACCAGCGGTGGGCGATCTGCGGGTCCATTTTCAGGAAGTAGCAGCTGGGCCGGTGAGCATCGTGGCGCGGCAAGTCCAGGACACTTTTGAGCCCTACCAAGCGAAGAAAGGCACGATCGAGCTACTGCAGGCTGGCACGGTGAGCGCAGATGGCATGTTTGCGGCGGAGCAACAGAGCAACACGATCATCACCTGGATCCTGCGGTTCGTCGGATGGTTCCTGATGTTTATCGGGATTGTGCTAATCGGCAACCCGCTCGCGGTGCTGGGGGACGTGATTCCTTTCATCGGGAGCATGCTGGGCGCGGGAATCGGGCTGATTGCCCTGGTGGTATCGGTGCCTCTCTCGCTGATCACGATTGCGCTGGCCTGGGTAGCAGTGCGGCCGCTGGTTGGGATACCGCTGCTGCTGCTGGCGCTGGCCTGCATTGTGCTGGGAGTGAGGGCGCTGGCGAAGAAGAGGGCCTTGCGGCCTAAGACGGCCTGACCCGGCGCCGAACGAAAAGAGCGAGGCCGCCGATGGCCAAAAAGGCAACCGTACCTGGCTCGGGGATGGCTTGAAGGACAAGACCGGCTACAATCTGATGTCCCTGCGTGGTGGGATGCACGTCGTCCCAGAAAAGGTAGTCGGTCGGGTAAGCGCCGTCGTTGGCATTGTAGTAGTCGAGGCCGGTGTCGGTTACGTTGGTGATGGTGACGGGATCGCCGGGAACGAAAAAGCCGGGGGTATAGGTGCCGGAGGTTTTGACGGTGTCCACGATATCGACGAGAAGCGAGTAATCGTCGACGAGGTAGATGGCGCCATCAAAGCTCGGGTCGTGGCGGAGTTCGTCCAAAGCGACATTGAGAGCGTCGTTGTAAGAAATGGAAAACTCATTGGCGAGGGCGATGCTCACCGGGCCGCCGGCCTGGGCATCGGGAGTGTCGCCCATGCGCGGCATGTTAAAGATGAGGAAATTTCTCGCACCGGCGGCTTCGAGATCCTGCATGGCGGTCTTGACGGCGTCGACCGCATCGGCGGCGGCCTGGGGGCCAAATTTCCCGCCGACGAGGAGATTATCCGCGCCGGACCAGATGGAGTAGAGTTCGGTGGAGACCGGAGTACGCACTGAGAGGAAGTTGGCGGTCTCGGTGAGAAGATTCGGGATGGGAGTGGTGACCCCGGTGGGCTGGACGGTGCCGGAGCCAGCCTCGGAGCCACCCCAGGCCCAGGTGTTGCCACTGGTCTCAGCGGGCAGACTGGTACCGAGGGCGATACGGCCGGGCGAACGAGCGGGCAGGCCCCAGTAGTTTGCCAGAGTTTCGTTCCAGAGGAGGTTATCGGAGAAGTGGGTCTCCTGATAATATCCCGGAATGACGGGAGCATCGCCCGAGTCGGTAACTCCCGCGACATTGCCGACATCGGTGAGGCTGTCGCCGAAAGAGATGAGATCGGAGAAGGGCGCATCGGCCCAAGCTAAGCCAGTCAGACCGATCAATAATGCGACACCTACAAAGCCTGTGCGGCAGAGCCGCAGTTTGCCTTTACCAAATTTCATAAGCCTACAATTTCTCCATGGTTAAGAATTAGGCTCTTGCGGCGATTTCATGCCACGCCAGATTTCTTTCGTCAATTCCAGATTTCCAGGCCGAAAAATGCCTTGCAGGCACCGGCACCTGTAAAAGCGGACTTAGCCAGAAATCTTGGATTTCAAGTACCAGAGGATACCGCCGAGGCAGCCACGGATTTCGGCGCGGAGCGTGCCGCGTTCCCCACCCTCGAGGCGGCCCCGGGCGATGCCCCAATAGTAGCGCGGCAGGGAGAGAAAGAGACGGCGCAAGTTGCCGGTGTGGCCGTACTTCTCGTACTGCACAAGGAGCGCGAAGACGTGGCCGCGCATGTAGGCCTCCATCTGGCGGCTGAAGCCCTCTTCGTCGATACGATGGAAATGCTGAACGACGGCGAGAGGCTCGTAGCGCAGAGAGAGCCCGGCATCGAGCATGCGGTACCAAAATTCGGAATCCTCGCTGCAGCCGGCGGCCCCGGCGCCGAGGCGCTCGTCGAAGAAGCCCAGCTTGGCAAACACGGAACGGCGAAAGGCCATATTGGCGCCGGCCCCAATCGTCCAGACGGGGACGCCGCGGCCCTTCATTTCGGAAAAAAAGCGAGCGTCGAAGGTCACCGTTCGATAGCCGCGATTGAAGCCACCGAAGTCTCGCTCGAAACGAAGCTGGGAAGGTGTTTCCAGGGAAGCGGGCAGGACGAGACCCGTGAGGCCGGAAATTTCGGGATCGAGAAAAACGCGGCGGATGGCTTCGATCCATTTCGGATGGGCGACGGTATCGTCGTCGGTCCAGGCAATGATCTCACCGGTGGCGTGGCGGAGACCGGTATTGCGGGCGCGGCTGAGACCGAGTTGTGGTTCGTCGATATAGCAGAAGCCGGGAAAAGATTGCACGACATCGCGGGTGCCTTGATCGGAGGGATCGTTGTTCACGACGAGAATCTCGGCAGGCGGCGGATCGAGGCGAGAGAGGCTGGCGAGGCAGCGGCGCAGATCCTCGGGGCGGCGGCGGGTGCAGATGATGATCGAGACCGAGAGAGCCTGGGTGGCTGGCACGGGAAGAAGGGCCAATTGCGCCATGGGGCCGGCCAGCCGGGCGAGAGATGAAAAATCGGGGGGTGTATCGCGGGCGGGATTGTCTCCGATGACGGGAAGCGGAGCGTGGAAACCGTGACTTAAAAGACGGTCGCCGACGGCCGGGCTGGCCTGGCGAGCGGCTTCGCGCAGCAGCTCACCGGACGCCATGGGAAGCATATCACGCGAGAGCCAGAGCTGCCCGATGGGAAACTCTTTCCACCAGAGCTGGAGGTTTAATCCAGCGGCGTCGGGAGGTGCGATCTCTGGAAGGTCCCAGGCCAGATCGATGCTTTGGATAAGCCAGCGTTCGTCGCTCATGGGTGCTGGCTCCGGATCTTTGCGACACGACGCTGGGATCGCTCGTATTCCCAGCAAAGGCCGACACAGCCCCCGAGGAGCTCGGCAAGAAGCATGGAGCAGGGAAGCACGTGGCGGCCACGCAGACACTCCTTGACCTGGCGCAGCTGTTGCCGAAACCACCAGCGGGCGAGTTGGCGAAAGAGCGGACGATGTTCTCCGCCGGGACGAAGGTGCTTGCCGACGTAGGCCATGAGGCCAAGACCCCAGGTGTAGTATTGGTGGCGGAGGGCGGCCTCATCCTTGCGGTGCTCGTGCCGGACAAGAAAGGCCGGCGCGTAGATGAGGGGATGGCCTGCTTCCACGACGCGAAAGTAGATATCGAGATCGCCGCCGCCCGGAAGGGGGCGCCCGGTATCGAGGGCCTCATCAAAACCCCCAAGGGAGGCCAGCGCATCGCGGCGGAAGGCCATGTTGGCGCCGGTGCCAAAGACACCTGCACCGGCAGGATAAAGCAAATTACCGGAAAGGCGCCTGCGATAGCGGCGCAGATCGAAACCACGCCTGAAACCGCCGCGTTTCTCAAAAAAAATCTCTGCGCTGGTGTCGAGTTTCCAGGGGAGGACAAGGCCGGTGAGAGCGGCGGCGTCGGGGTTTTCAGCCAACGCCGTCTGAAATCCCCTCACCCACCCCGCATCGACAACGACATCGTCGTCGAGATAGGCGACCCAGGTGGTGGTGGCCTGCTGCCAGGCGTGGTTGCGGGCAAAGTCGAGACCCGGGCGAGGCTCGACGGTGTAGCGAACAGCGGGATAGCCGCGGACAACATCGGCGGTTTTTCCATCGGGCGGCGCGTTGTCCACCACGAGAATCTCAATGGAATGATGAACCGACAAAGCCCGGAGCGAATCGAGGCAGCGGGCAAGAAGGTCGGGATGATCGCGCGTGCAAATAGCGACGGTGAGGGAGAGCGGAGGAAGCGCGGCTGGAGGAAGCTGAAGCTCGTCAACGATGGCATCCTCAACGAGCCGGGAGCCGAGTTCCTGCGCGATCCACTCGCCAAGCACATCGGTAGCTAGCGTGGTCCCCGGATCGCAGGAGCGGAGGATGAACCCGATGGGGAGGCCAGAGCGCCGGAGAATGAGGCCGAGGCCGCTTTCTTCCGGGTCGAGCACCACGGGCGAGAGCGGATGCGCGACATCCTGATCTTCAATCCGGTAGCGCAGAATCCGTCACCTCCCCCCGGGTTCGATATTGCAGGGCGAGCAGCCTGGCAAAGGCGCCGCCACGGGTGGCCAATTCCCCGGGAGGGCCCTGCTCCACGATACGCCCGGCATCGAGTACGATGATCTCATCGGCATGCTCGATGGTGGGAATGCGGTGCGCGATAATGAGAACGGTCTTGCCGCTGGAGAAGGCTTCCAGCGCATCCTGCACGAGACGTTCCGAGGCGAGGTCGAGGGCGTTGGTGGCCTCGTCGAGAATGAGGATATCGGGCTCGCGCACGAGCGCGCGAGCGAGGGCGATGCGCTGCTTTTGCCCTCCAGAAAGACGCAGGCCGCGGTCACCCAGGCGGGTGTTGAAGCCCGCAGGAAGAGCCTCGATGAAATCGAGGGCATGAGCACGCCGGGCCGCCTCGACCACCTCGGCGTGGGTGGCGTCGCGCTTGCCGTAGGAGATGTTTTCCTCGACGGAGGCATCGAAGAGATGGACGTCCTGACTGACCACGGCAATGCGACGGCGCCACTCGGCAAGATCGAGATCCCGCAGATCCCGGCCGCCAGCGACCACCCGGCCACTGGTAGGATCGTAGAGCCGGCAAACGAGATTTGCGACGGTCGACTTGCCCGCGCCTGATGCTCCGACCAGTGCGGTGGTGCGACCGGCGCGAATGATGAAATCGACCTTCTCCAAGGCGGGGACGGCGTTTGATTCGTAAACAAGGGAAACCTGCTCGAAAGATAGGCCGGGCTCCAGTTTACCGAGGACAAGAGTGCCAGAGGCGAGGTAGGACTTATCGCCGCGATCGAGATAGGTGGCGACATCCTCCACCGAGGCAGCGAGGCTGCTGAGGGTCACCCGCTGGCCGTCGAGAGTCTTGGCGCGCGCCTGGAGGCGGTAGAGGATCACAAGGAACGCCAGGGTGCCGGCAAACTCCGCCCGGCTGTCGACCGCGTGGGCGAGGACAAAGACGAGAAAGATGGCCGCGAGTAACTCGGAAAGCGGATGGACGAGGCTGGAAAGGCAATCGACGCGAAAGAAGGTGGAGCGAACCTGGCGGGAAGCGTCGTCATAGCGTTGTTGCTCCCATTTTTCATTGCCGAAGAGACGCAGGACGCGGAGACCGTTGATGATTTCGAGCATGCGATGGGCCAGGGAGCCGTTGGCCTCGGTGGCCTCGGCGCCAAGGCGGCGAATTCCCGCGGTGACTCCTTGAATGACCAGGGAAACGAAGATGAAAAACGCGAGGGAAACGAGGGCGAGCTTCCAGGAAAGCGCCACGAGGAGGATGCCGTAGATAAAGATCAGGCAGGCGTTGATCAGCATATCGGCGAGAATCGAGAGAGCGGTGGCCATGCGCCATGTCTCCGTGCCGAGGGTGTTGAGCAGGCGGCCGGAGTCGCGGCCATCCAGGAACTGCTGACTGACGCCAAGCGTCTGGCTAACGATGGCGGAACGAAGCCGGTGACCGATGCCGGTGTTGATCCAGTTGAAATAAAGGCCGTAGGAGTAAGTCAGCACGTTTTTCAAGGCGATGCCGCCGAGGATGCAAAGCGCGGTGAGAAAAATACGGCGGGACTCGGGAAAGCCCCCGAAGAGCGAGGCGAGCCAGCCGGCGAGACCGCCAGAGTGATCGGCCTGGCCCGCGAGCAAGGGAACGACGAGAGAGATGGAAAAACCCTCGGAGATAGCGGCCAGCAGACCGAGGACGACCAGAAGGAGAAGAGTCCACGCGCGCAGGCCCAGCAAGGGATAAAGCTGACCCAGCGCGCGAAGGATGGCCTTCACGAACCCCTCTCTCTGTTGATCTCGGCCCAGCGGCGGGCCTCGAGGCGATGTGCCGGGAACCAGAGAAACTTGCCGGGATCCCAGCGCCGAACCACTGCATGACGCCGCTTAAAGATGTCGCGGCCGAAGAGGAGGCGAATCGAACCGACGACAAGGATACGATAGATGGTGGGGCACAAAATCATGCCAGGGTCGATGCTGACGAGGCGACGAATCAAATGAAAGCATTGACGATACTGGCCCGCGCCGTAGCAGATATTGATCAAGTAGAGATAGAAGTGCCCGGCGGACCAGCGCATGAGCTGCGGAGACAGTGTGGGATGGCTTTCCCGCAGGCGCGCAACGCTGCACTCGTAGGATTGTGCCATGCTCAGGTAGTTTGAGGTCATGGTGCCACTTACTTGCCGATAGGCCGAAAGGTACTCCGGGACGGCGGCCACCTGGTATTTTTGGGCCACGCGGAGGGTGAGATCCCAGTCCTCGCAACCTTGAGCGCCTTGTTGTTCCGCCCGCGTGCGATAGAAGCCCACCTCGCGCAGGGCGGAGGTGCGGAAAACCGGAACGCTGGCGTTGCCAATGATATTGCGATAAATCAACGCCTCGAAAACATCGCCCTCCACGGGCCAATGCGTAACAGGTTCGGTGACCTCGCCCATTTTATCGACGGATTTTGACCAGCAGTAGGCCATGCCCCAGCGCTCGCCACGATCGAGGAGAATTTGAATTTGTTTGGCCAATTTCTCGGGATACCAAAAATCGTCCGCATCGAGCGGAGCGATGAAATCGCCACGCGATTCCGCGATTCCGCGATTGCGGGCCGCGCCGACCCCGCCGTTTTTTTGGTTAAAAACCCGCACGCGCTTGTCGCGTGCCGCATAGCCAGCCGCCAGCGAGAAGGTGCCGTCGGTGGACTCGTCGTCGACGACGATGACTTCGAGGTTGGGGTAAGTCTGGCTGAGAGCCGAGTCGAGGGCGGCAGGCAGGAAGCGCTCCGCATTAAAAGCAGGTATAATGACGGACGCTAGAGGCCAGACCATGTTTGCAGGAGAATTTACGGAGGGAAAAGCCGCTGGCAAGGAGGATGCGCGCGCGAAGACGGAGAGGGCGTGGGAGGAAAAACCGCCCGGTGAGCAGAAAAGGAGAGTTGACTTAAAAGTAATTTCTCGCACTGTAGCAGACCTGCGATTCCTCGGCGCAAGCTGGCGACGCAGGTTCCTACATCATGTAAATCTCTGATTTACAGGGATAACGGGGTCATAGCTCAGTTGGTAGAGCGCCTCAATGGCATTGAGGAGGTCTGGGGTTCGAATCCCCATGGCTCCACTTCCCTTTCGGAAGTGGAGAAGCGGCGGCAACCGATTCCTTCAGGACTATCTCCTTCTGAGTTTCGCTAAAGCGGTGATAAATGGCTCGATCTTCAGCGCTGTTTTGAAAGTAACCACGTCTGAAGTGCAATCAGCGAACGTCTCGCCCTCCTCGCTCCCCACGGCCAGGATTAGGCGCTCTTCTTTGAACTTCATGAGCGTCTCGCGCTTTGCTTTGAGATACTCCGGCGTCCAATGCCCGATAATTTCCATCGGCACCCTTTGGCCGTCCTCATGGACGAAGGTGAAGTCAGGAAAGAAAGCGGTCTGGCCAGAAAAACGCGGCTCCGA
>FTCB01000669.1_pt1 | contig 14899 bp, 12 predicted proteins | sample 1639431 | NCBI WGS metagenome assembly FTCB01 (sample SAMEA3914864, study PRJEB12502) | metagenome | biome: forest; material: soil | place: USA | collected 2012-03-12 | depth 0.3 m
CATCGTTCTGCGTAAATTTCAAATTCGGCTTGTCCGCGGCGGCAGCCACCAGGAGACCGCTCCAGAGATCTCCTCGTTCGTCGAGAAATCCCGCCCGGCCTTTTTGGCTCCAGTCACTTGCGAATTTCGCCGTGGCCGCCAAGGCCTTCGGAAGACGCTCGCCGCCAAGGTCGATGAGGGCGGCACTTCGCAGCGCCTTCACTTGATAGGCCGAGGTCCACATATTTGGCGGCCCTTTCTTTTCAAAATGCTCATCCCAGCCGCCTTCGTCCTGCTGCGCATCCAGGATGATTTCCACCGCTTTGGAGATCAAAGGCTTGAGGGTGGCATCCCCTTCGACAGCCACATACTCCGCCAGAGATTGGGTGACGATGGCATGAACGACGGGCTGATCGCATCGCGGCCAGAAACGCCGCGCATTGGGCGTGAGTTCGGGATGGGACCTGATGTGCAAAATTCCGGGTCCCACTCGGATCGCATTCCCATCCCGGGCCCTCACGTTTTCGAGCTCCTCGTCAATCAACGCCATGTGCCCCTCGTACTCTTCACCCTTCTTTTTGAGCCACGCCACGGCCTTTTCCAACGCCGCCTTCCGCTCCGGAGCAATGGACTTTCCATCGCCAACTATGGCCAACACCGCCAATCCCGTGTTGAGCGGAAAACTGGATTTTCCAAACGAGCCGTCCGCATTCTGCTTGGTTAAGAGGAGCTTGAGGCTCTCATGGACCATCGCCTCCACCGCCTTGCCATTGCTGCGATAGCATTGCTCCACCGCATCGATGCGGCCCTGGTCCGTCATGCGCGGCAGATACGCGAACGGTGGCTGGGCAGCGGGGATTTGGGCATAGGCCAGGGCTGCGAGAAACGGGAATGCCAGGAACAGGGGGTTCATGCCCGCGAGGCTATGCCCCCATTTTTGAACTCCTGCAATCCTGGAAGGGGCCGGACGCGGTCGCTATCGAAACAAACCTCGAGCCAGGGCGAGCTCCCAAAACACCTTCCAATACTGCGGATGCAGGATCGCGCCGTGACCACCGTCATTCGAGTGCGGCCTCCACGCGCGCTCCATGTCCTCGATCAAAATGTTTGCGGGTAGTCGCGCGCGACGGCGAAAGCCAAGGCGGCCCAGCGGGCGCCCGTGCCAGAGCGGATACCATCGCAAACAACGATCGGAGGGGTTGCAGGTGCAGAGAATCCGCTCCACCCGCGAGGGCACGTCGCCAAATTCGCCATCGCTTTCCAGCGAGCGGCGACCGATGGCCGGCGACACCAAGGCCACATCCTGCAAACGCAGCCCGTTTTCCTGGACCGCTTTCATCACCATGCGCGCACCCAGGCTATGGGCGATTACGTGAATCCTCAGGCCTGGATGATGACTGCGCAGCGCCTTCATCGCATCCGCAAACACGGGCGCGGTCGCATCCGCCGCCCGAATCGATCTTCCAAATTGCAGCGCGCCAAAGCGCGAGTTCCATAGGAAAGTGCCCACGTCGCACGTACCGCCACTTTCGCGATAGCCCGCAGCGATATTGTTCCGGCCATACCCTTGCGCTGTCTCCGCCCGCTCATTGTATCCGTGCACGTAGATCAAAACACCCGCACCGAGTTTAACGTGCGGCGGACGCAGCACGAATTGCCCGCTATGCGAAATTCTCGCGCAGTAAAATGGAAAGATGCCCCTCCACTCCACCGTCAGCCCGACGGCGGCATCGATCACAAAAGCAGTCGCGTTTTCCCCGGGTCGCTGGCGTCCTGGATCCGTCATGGCACAGGCGCCGAGTTTCCGCTATTTTTTCAGCTCCGCAAACACGACTGATTTCTTTCCGCGGTCGATGCCGACAAGCCCCCCAGTCGCCGGGTCCACCGCGATCCCCTGCCCCGGAAACGGCGAAGGCACCGTGGCAAGGCGCTCCAGCACCGTGCCCTTTTCCGGCAGATGCAACCGGTAGATCACTTTGCGATCATGCCCCGTGACGAGCAACTCTCCGTCCTTCCAGATGCCGCCGGAGATGCTGTATTCGCCCAGCTCCTGCACCACTTCCGGCGGATACGTCCACGCACCGAGCTCATGCCACTCGTTGTCGAATTTCACGAGCGACGTCCCCGCATTCTCCGCTTTCCCATAGCGCGCAAAGGTGCACCACCAGTTCGCCCCCTCATGCACGCACCAGGTAAGGCTGCCGCGGTATTCGCCAAAATTTTTGTAGGCGCTGATGACCATCGCCTCCGGATCGAGCATCATGATTTCGCTCTTCTCCGGCTTTTCCGGGTAGTTCGAGTGCGCGCAGTAAAGTTTTCCCTCCCAGAAGAAGCCGCTGTTCAAATGTTTCGCCTTCCCCGTGCTCAGCGCCAAGCGCTCACCGGTCGCACGATCATACTTCGCGATCACCGCGCTCCCGATGGCGAAAACAAATTTTCCCTCCACCGCCGCCGCCTGATTCCCCTCCGGCGCTGGCAACGTTTTCGTCGCGACATAGCTCTCCTCGGCCATGACGGACCAAGTGGTCAAAGCCACCCACGCGCCAAGAAAACGATGCAGGTGAGCGGTAAACGAAGAGGCAAAGCGCAGCATGGGCAATTCGATTTGGAGGACGATCCGTGGTGGATACCATCGCTCCCGGCAACATCCATTGCACTCAACTCGTTCAGCAAGCGCCCGCTCTCACAGCCGCTCCCGCCCATGCGGTCGCGTCAAATCCAGCGCCGGCCCAATCGGCACAATCCGCGTCGGGTTGATGTCGTCGTGCGTGTAGTAGTAGTGCCGCTTGATGTGGTCGAAATTCACGGTCTCGGCGATGCCCGGCTGCTGGTAAAGGTCGCGCAGATACCCATCGAGATTCGGATAATCCACGATCCGCCGCACGTTGCATTTGAAATGGCCGTGATACACCACATCGAACCGGACCAGCGTGCAGAACAAGCGCCAGTCCGCCTCTACAATCCGGCTGCCAAAAAGATACCGCTCCCGCGCCAGCCGTGCCTCCAATTCGTCGAGCGCGGCAAAGACTTCCCGGCACGCGCTCTCATACGCCCGCTGCTGCGAGGCAAAGCCCGCCTGGTACACGCCGTTGTTGACCTTCTCGTAGATGAACGCCGCCAGCTCCGCGTGCTCGTCTTCGATCTCTTTCGGAAACAGATCCACCTCCGACTTCACGATCCCCGCAAAAGCGTCGTTGAACATTCGGCAGATATCATCCTCGGAATTATTCACGATGCGCCGCGTCTCCTTGTCCCACAGGACCGGAACCGTCACGCGCCCGTCAAAACCCGGATCGCTCGCCGCATACGCCTCGCTCAAAAAGTGAAAACCATTGATCGGATCGAGCTCATACCCCGGCCCCTCGCGGAACGCCCAGCCGCGCTCATCGCGAATCGGATCCACCACCGTCACGCCGATCGCTTTCTGCAACCCTTTCAAATTCCGCACGATCAACGTGCGGCTCGCCCACGGACACGCCAGCGAGATGTAGAGATGATACCGCCCCGCCACCGCCGGAAACCGCGAGGAGCCATCGTTCGACACCCACTCGCGAAACGCATCCTCCTGCCGCTCGAATTGCCCGTCGTCCGATTGCTCGTCTGGAAATTGCGCCGTAGCCATGCGCGCCATCATACTCACGCCACGCGAGCGCGCCAGTTTCGCGAGCGCCTATTCCTTGAACTGCATGTCCCGCAAGCTCGGCAGTTCCTCGCACTCCGCGGGATATTTCTTCCGCAGCACCCGCAGCGTCCAGCCGCCGGCGGCCTTCCCGTTGTCCTCATACATCCAGTCCGCGACCTTCGAAAGCTCCACCGCCACCTTCCCATCCTTCGGAATTCCGCTGCCTTTCTTCGAGGTGTTGTCGTCTGCCACCCCGTGAAGCAGCGTGCCGTCGTAGGTGAGCTGATTGATCCACAGAATCTGCTGCTTGCCGCCCTCCGCGGGAAAAACGGCGCGCACGAGAAATTTGCTCTGCCCCGCGCCGGGATGCTGCATCGTCGCCAGAAATTCCGGCAGCGTGGACTTCGCTTTCTCCATCGCGGCCGCCATGTCCGCATCCGGCGTGTTGCCGTGCATGAGCTCCACCATGGCATCATGCCGCGCCTGCTTCTTTTTGTCCTGGCAGCCGGAAACGAGCAGCGTCGCCGCCACGGCAGCCAGCATCACGATCAAACGATAAATCACGCGTCTACTGTGCGCATGCCCCGGCCACGCGCGGAAGAAAATTTGCACGCTTGCCCGGCATCGGCGTCCGCGCACACTCGCGCCGCATGAAATTTCTCTCCTTCGTTTTCCTCAGCCTCGCCGCCGGCGCCATCTCCACCACCCGAGCCGACGATAAAGACAGCGGCCTGCCGGATGGCTACAAGCTTCTCTACCAGCAGGATTTTTCCAGCGCGGACGCGCTGAAGGACTTTGTCTTCACCGATGCCACCGCCTGGAAATGGAGCGAGGGCGACGGCAAACAGGCGATGGAACTCGCGCAGCAAAGCAAATACGAGCCCGCCGTGCGCTCGCCTTTCAACATCGCGCTCCTCGGCGCCAAACAATTCGGCGATTGCATCATCGAGGCCCAGTGCCTGCAGACCGGCAAGGAATACGGCCACCGCGACATGGTCTTCATCTTCGGTTTTCAGGACCCCTCGAAATTTTACTACACGCACATCTCCACCGCGCAGGACGATCATGCGAACCAGATCTTCATCGTGAACGAACAGCCGCGCGTGAAAATCTCCAAGACCGCCAACACCGGCAACAACTGGGGCCTCGGCGTGTGGCACAAGGTTCGGCTCGAGCGCAAAGCGAGCGACGGCTCGGTGAAAGTGTTTTTCGACGACATGAGCAAACCCATCATGACCGCTGAGGACAAAACCTTCGGCGCGGGCTGGGTCGGCTTCGGCTCCTTCGACGACACCGGCAAAGTCGCGAACATCCGCATCTGGGGACCCGACGCCGCGGAGAAGCAGGCGCCCGCTTTCCCCGCGACCAAGCCGCCGGCGAAATAGCCGCGGCGCCGGCTAAGGATGTGAGGCCCTCGAGATAGCATTGGCTCCATGGCAGCACCCACGACTCCACCAGAATCCATCCGGCACATCGGCATCCTCGGCGCCGGGCAGATGGGCGCCGCCGCAGCCGCGATGTTTCGCCGCGCGGGCTTTCATGTGCAGCTCTGGACGCGCGACGCGCAGAAGCTGCAAGGGGCGCTGCCCGCGGTGGAAGCTGTGGAGACCTTTCTCGAGCAAATGCGCCACCCTGCGGTGCCTGGCGGAACACTGCAACTCGAGCCCGATCTCACCGCGCTCGATGCCACCGCCGATGCCGTGCTGGAATGTGTCGCGGAAGACATGGCGCAAAAGCAGGAGTTGCTCCGCCGACTCCGCAGTTGCCGCGAGCGCGGCGCCCTCGTGATGTCCTGCACCAGCGCGCTCAGCACCACGGAAATGGCGCGCGGCAGCGGCCTGGAGTCCGTGCTTGTCGGCGCGCACTTTTGGAATCCGCCGCACCTCATCCCCGTCGTAGAAGTTGTCGCCGGCGCGCACACGCCGTCCGCTCAGGCCGATCGCGCCGTGGCGCTGCTCGACCGCGTGGGCAAAGTCCCCGTGCGTTGCGCCGACGTCCCCGGCTTCGTCGGCAACCGGCTCATGCATGCCATGTGGCGTGAGGCGCTGGCGCTCGTCGATGCCGGCGTCTGCACGGCAGAAGACATCGACCGCGTCGTCAAAGGCACTTTCGCCTTGCGCCTTCCCGTACTCGGCCCGATGGAAAACATGGACCTCGTCGGCCTCGGTCTCGTGGAAAAGGTCGAGCGGTATTTGTTCCCGGATCTCGCCACGAACTCCGAGCCCGCCAAAGCGCTCACCACGCGCCTGAGCGAAGGCAAGACCGGCATGAAAGCCGGCCAGGGATTTTACGATTGGTCGCAACGCGATGCTGCCGCCGTGGTGGCGTTGCGCGACAAACAGATCGCGCGCCAGTTGGAATTCCTGCGCGAGCAAAACGCAGATGGCGCGAAATAGATTTCTCAATCCTCGATGAACACACGCCTTCTCCTTCTCTCCCTCGTCCTTTTGGCTGCCGGACTGCACGCCCAGGAACCCGAGCGCATTCGCGACGTCATCTACACGAAGCACGATGGCGTCGCGCTGACCATGGACGTTTTCGTCCCGGCCAAGCCCAATGGCGCGGGCATCATCAAGATCATCAGCGGCGGCTGGAAATCCGACCACAAACAGATCACCGACGGTGGCTGGCCCAAAGCGGGCTACACCACTTTCGTCGTCGTGCACGGCACGCAGCCGCGTTTCCAGGTCGAGGAGATCGTCGCCGACCTCAATCGCGCCGTGCGCTTCGTCCGTGCCAATGCCGCGAAATACGGCGTGGATCCGCAGAAACTCGGCGTCACCGGCGGCAGCGCCGGCGGCCATCTGAGCCTCATGCTCGCCACGCGCGGCGGTCCCGGCGATCCGAAGGCCACCGACCCGGTCGACCGCGAGAGTAGTGCCATCCAGGCCGTGGCGGTCTTCTATCCGCCTACCGACTACCTGAATTGGTTTGCCGACGGCGACAACGCCGTGGGCATCGGCAAACTCGCCAGCTACGCCGCGGCCTTCGGCCCCAAAGCCGCCACGCCCGAAGGCCGCGAGCAATTGGGCCGCGACCTCTCGCCGATCTACTGGGTGCATGCCGGCCAGCCGCCCATCTACATCGTCCACGGCGACGCCGACCCGCAGGTCTCCATCACCCAGGCGCACCGTTTCCTTAAACGCTGCGGCGAAGTCGGCGCGAAAGTCGAACTGCTCATCCGCGAAGGCGCCGGCCACGGCGGCTGGAAGGAAATGACCGAAGACACCGCCCGCATGACCGAGTGGTTCGATCTCCAACTCCTTGGCAAACAACCCGCCAAGCCTTTTACCTACAGCGTCTCCTCCGCCCCGAGCACGCCGGTGAAAAGGTAGGGACGCCGCGCCGACGGCGTCCCCGATCTCCCCCAAGAAGCGGGAGATTTTCCTCTCAAATTCTCGCCCAAAGATCAGGGACGGCAGCGGCGTGCCGTCCCTACCTAAGATCCCGCACCCCCACCGTTCTTCCTTATCAATCCACCCATGAAGCCCGGAACTCACTTTCTCCTCGCGCTCGCTCTGCTCGCGCTTTCGATGGCCACGAGAGCTGATGACGCCCTGTCCGTGGGCAGCAGTGCCCGCGTGGACGAGCGGACGGTCACGCTCACCAAGCTCGACACCCTGCCCTTCGTCGAAAGCGAGTACACCAAGCGCTTCAAGTTCGACACCTTCTCCAACCCGAAGCTCATCGAGCTCCGCGAGCGCTACCATCTCGACCAAGTCGTCGCGCCGGGCAAAGACGAGTTCGAGCGCCAGGTGCTGCTCAATGACTGGGTCCACCGGCAGTTCAAAAAATTTGGCCAGCCGTCGGTCAAGACGCAGGGCGCGCTCGATATTTTGCAGGCCATCGACAAAGGGAACACGTTCTTCTGCGCGCAATATGCCGTGACGCTCGTCTCGGCCGCCGCGAGCCTCGGCTGGGTCGACCGCCCGCTCGCCCTCCGGCGGCACCAGGGCGTGAACAAAGTCGGCGGCTCCACCGAGCACTCCGTCACCGAGATGTGGTCCAACCAGTTTGGCAAATGGGTGATGTTCGATCCGACGAGCAATATGCATTTGGAAAAGGATGGGGTGCCGTTGAGCGCGTACGAGATCCGGCAGGAGTGGTTTTATCATGACGGCGCCGGTCTGGTTTTCGTGGTCGGCAAGGAGGGGAAAAAATATCGGAAAGCGGATCTGCCCATCGTGCTCGAAACCTTTCCAGGTTTCGGCACCCTGACGGTGGAACCCGACGAAATGGACAAATACGGCTTCACCGCCTTCGTCCCGAACACGAACCTCATGGATGCCGGGCTGGATTACGGAAAAATGTTCATCATCAAAGACCAGCTTTGCGATGGCACCCAATGGCATGAGCGCACCGTGCCCGCCAACCCGGCCACCGATCCGTATTTTCCCATCGGCCAAGCCGCGCTCACACTGAAAGCCGATGCTGGAAAGATCGCGGTGTCGCTTCGGACGCTATGCCCGAATTTCAAACAATACGAAGTGCGGCGCGATGGCGGCGAGTGGCAGGCGACGAAGGATCATTTTCCGTGGGAAATTCATGCCGGAAAAAACCGACTTGAGACTCGGACCGTGAATCAATTTGGTGTGCCCGGCCCGGTCTCGACGGCCGAGGTGGAAGCGAAAGAGTGAGGCCGCGCTGTCGGGCGCCGGGGCCGATGCTGGGTCAAGGCTGGCGCTTCGGTGTGCCCGCGGTCGAGACGGCCTTGGGGAAGGCCTCCATCATCGCCTGCTTGAATTCCTTATCCAGTCTGCCGCCGTACGAAAAGCCGATGAAGAAATGCTGGTTGTGGCCAGGCACGGCGGCGGCGTTGAGAAAGGTGGTCCAGTAGGCCTCCTGACAATCCTGCGGAACGGCGGCCTGCCCGTCATACGGGCCATCGCGCAGATCGATGTGCAGGACAAATCCTCTAAAGTTGGGACCTTCCATCACATCGGTCTGGGAAAAGACCTCCCCGGTCATGCTGCGCCGGTGAACGGTAAAATCCATGGTCCCATGCTTGGCGCTGTAAGTGGTAGCAGTGATTTCGATTTTGGCGTCGGGGAACGTCTTTTTGATGATCGGCGTCAGGGAGCGATCCAGCGCGGCGATGGGAGAATCTTCCGCGGCATTTGCCGGAAAAAACCCGAACGCGAGGAATGCCACCAAAGCCATCAGAAACGGAAATTTGTTCATGCGTTCACGGTCGCATCCTCCTGGAGCGAATTGTAAAAAAGATGTGAGAGGGTTGTACATCGTTTTGAAGAGCGCATCTCACGTGGTGTGGGCTATGGTCCTTCGGCGATCTCGACGGTCCCATTCGCAGCCACGGCCTCGCGCTTCACCGTTTTTCGCGACGGATAAAACTCCACCGCCACATCCACCTTGGTCCGCGCGCCGAGCCCGAAATGCCGTTCCGTCGCCGGCGTCGCATAGTACGTGTGCACGCTCTGCCGGCCCGCGATGACCACTTGCTCGAACCACAGCAGCTTGCCCGTGCCCGGCTCCAGCACGCGGATCTTCGCCCCGCTTGCGCAGCGATTTCCCGGCGCGCCCACCGCCCGCACATTCACCCAGTGCTGCGCCGGCAAATCATTCCGGTAAACCGCCACCGACTTCAGCTTCTCGCTCCCTTTGCTGCCTACGATGTCGAGGTCGCCGTCGCCATCGATGTCGCCAAAGCACAGCCCTTCATCCACCGCCGCCCAAGAGAGATCCTCGATGCCCCACTCGCGATTCACGTACGCAAAATGCCCGCCGCCCGTGCCGTGCAGCACATACAGGAAATTGCGGCCATTCATCAAAATGTCGGCCACACCGTCGTTGTCGAAGTCCGTCACCACCGCGAGCCCCCAATTGGCATAGGTCGGCTTGTGCGCCTGTTGCATCCCGGAGACCGCATCGGGCAACCGCGTGAAATGTCCGGCGCCATCGTTGAGATAAATCTCCACCGTCTGGCCATGTGCGAGGCCGATGAGATCGAGCGCGCCATCCTGATTTACGTCGCCCACGCCCTGAATCACGAAGCCGTCCTCCACCAACCCCGCCGCCTCGGTGCCGGCGGCAAAGTTCATTTTGCCGTCATTGAGCAGCAAGCGGCATTTGCCCGCGTGCTCGGAATTGTAGCCGCACTGCTTAAGCACGAGATCGATCGCGCCATCGCCATTCAGGTCCACCGGCAGCGCCGAGGTTTCCTTGAGCCCCGGCACAAACTGCGGCCGCGAGAAAGCTCCATGCCCATCGCCAAATTCCACCTGCAAGCCGGCGCCCTTTTCGTGGATCCAGTCGACGAGCCCATCGCGGTCGAGATCGATGAGCGCATTCTCCCGCGCCTGCCCCGGGCTGGGGGCGAGCGCCTTGAACCTTAACGCCGCGGGCTTGGACTCATTCAAAAACCAGCGCCCCTCTCCGTCCAAATGCGTGAGTTGCAAATCGAGCCGGTGATTCTCACTCACATCGCACGCGAGGTGAATTTCCGTCAGCCCCAACCCCGGCGCCTCTGCCGCCGTGAAACGCCCCTTGCCATTGTTCAAAGCAATCAACCCTTCCTGCCCGTGCGCCCCCAGCACGAGATCCAGATAACCATCGCCATCGAGGTCCACCAAATCCATTCCGCTGAGCCACCACTTTGGAATTTTGGCATAATGGGCCGCAACGGCCTGCTCCACCCCGGCGGCCTTGGTGATGTCCGTGAAAGCGGGGGCAGATCCAGGTTCATCGGCGGCAACAGCACGCGCAAAAAGGAACACGAAAAGGGTAGTCCGAAAGGTGGTGTTCATGGGCAGCGAAAGGAGGGCTCGCAGGAATGACCTTCCGTCGAAGAGTTCACTAGAACCGCCGTAAGCCGCGCCCGATTCCAGGCGCCCTTCCAAACGTAAGCGCCGTTGCTGGGAGCGCCGACGCCCTCAGTCGGCCATCCAACACAGCGCGAAGCGCCAATTCTTTGCCTTGGTGTCGTCCTATTTCTGTTTCCACGCACTGCCCCAACGCCAGTCTTCAGCCACCGAACAGAGCCGCGCTTTCACTGGGTTTTGTTCAATATACCGCTTGGCATTTGAAAAGTGTTCCGGGTCGCGAATATAGCGGTCGTAAAAATCCCGGCTCCAAAAGGTCCCGGTGCGCCCGAGTAATTCGTTGGCCCGTTTTGCGGTCCAAGTTTTCCAGGACTTCACAACCGTCTCCAACAGCCAGCCCTCGCACATTTCGGCCAGGATATGAACATGGTTGGGCATGATCACCCAGGCCAGCAGATGGTAGCGTTCTCGGTCAAAATGAAGGAAGGTGTCTTCGACGATCTCGGCAATTCGGGCATCTCGCAGCCAGCACGCGCCATGGCCCGCGTCGAGATAGGCGGCGATGCGTTTTTGCCTCTCGGCATCCATTTGCTTGGGTTCGAGGGTTTGAATTTCTTGGGCCCAACGTTCCAAAACGACCGCTGGCATAGAGTCGTGAAGGCGGAATGTGATGCCTTGGATGAGGCCGGGGCGATCGAAATGGGGGAGGTAGTCGCGAGAATACCATTCTTTGGGGGTGGGCATCGGTGTGAAAGCTGTGGGGTGGATTGAGCAAAGGCAAGAGTTTGGCGCTTCGCGCTGTGCCGGATGGCCGACTGAGGGCGTCGGCGCTCCCAGCAAGGCGCACCCGTTCGAACGGGCGCTTTCCTATTTTAGCCTTCCAACGACCTCCCAAAGGTGCGATACTAATCAAGGATCAAGTAAATGAGGAAGGAATTACCCCGCAAGCGGTCAGCGCACGACGGCGCCAAGCGCCATTCTGTCTCTCTAACCCCCCGCAGAAAAAATGCGAAAAAAAGCGGCAAAAGGCGGTCTCTACCCCTGAAAACCCAGCCTACATCGGAAACCCAAAAAATTCCCATTCAAAGTCCCCACGAGCCCCATCTCAGCCACCATCGCATACGTCGCCCCGCATCCATCACTTTTTCCCACTTTTCCCGGTCAAAAACGGCCGCTTGTGCTGTTAACCTTTGTGGCGCAACTTTGCCTCCACCGCCGAGTTCCCGCCTCTAAAGAAACTTCCTAAACCGTCACCCACTCCAATGACCATTCGCCTTAGTCTCGGGCTCGTCGCCGCCACCGCGACTTCCTGGGCCGCCGTTACGGCCGAGCCCACGAAGGAACAACTCGACTTCTTCGAGCAGAAAGTCCGCCCCCTTCTCGCCGACAATTGTTTCCAGTGCCACAGCGAGGAGCAGGGCAAGGCCAAGGGCGGCCTCACCATGGATACCAAGGCCAACTTGATGAAAGGCGGCGAGACCGGTGCGGCGGTCACTCCCGGCGACGTGGAAAAGTCCCTCCTCTACAAGGCGCTCACCTACAAGGACGACGATTTGCAGATGCCCCCGAAGAGCAAGGGCGGCAAGCTGGCCGATGCCCAGCTCGCGATTATCGCGGACTGGATCAAAATGGGCGCGCCGTATCCGGCCACGGAAGCGAAAAAGACGAAGCTCACCGGCCTCAACGACAAGGCCCGCCAGCACTGGGCCTATCAGCCGGTGACGAAGCCAGCCATCCCGGTGAACCGCAATCAGCAATGGTGCAAGACGCCCATCGATTGCTTCATTCTCCAAAAGCTGGAGGCCAATGGGATGCTCCCCTCGCCTGACGCCGACAAGGAAACGGTCCTGCGCCGCGTGTCCTACGATCTCACCGGCCTGCCGCCGACTTCCGCCGAAGTGGAAGCCTTCCTCGCGGATACCTCGCCGAATGCGTATGAGCGCGTGGTCGACCGCCTTCTCGCCTCGCCCGCTTACGGCGAGCGCTGGGGCCGCCACTGGCTCGATACCGCACGCTACAGCGACACCATCGGCGGCGAGCGCAACGCCGCGCGCACCACGGAGTATCGCTACCCGGACGCCTGGACTTACCGCGACTACGTCATCCGCTCGCTGAACGAGGACAAGCCGTATACCGACTTCGTCGTGGAGCAGCTCGCGGCGGACAAAATCCCCGGCATCCAGCCCGACGACTCACGCCTCGCGGCCCTCGGCTTCCTCACGGTGGGCGAGCGCTTCCGGAACGTGAACGACATCATCAACGACCGGATCGACACCACGAGCAAAGCGTTCCTCGGTCTCACCGTCGCCTGCGCGCGGTGCCACGACCACATGTTCGATCCCATCCCGACGAAGGACTACTACGCGCTGCACGGCGTGTTTGCGAACATCAACGAGCCGGACGACAAACCGCTGCTCTCGTCGAAAGCCACCGATCAGCAGCGCGCCGATTTCACCGCGAAGTACGACGCGCAGATCAAGGATCTGCGCAACCGCTACCTCGACGCCGTCGGCTACTACCTCGCCGAGATCCAGCGCGCCCCCGCCGCGTATTTCAAGGCCGCGATGCTCAATGGTGGCCGCGGCGGCAAGAATCAGGAGGCCCTGCAGGCGCGCAACGAGATGATCCGCAAGAACAAGCTCGATGAGCAGTTCGTGCAGTACCTGCAGCGCGGCATGCTCAATAATCCCGCCGTCTTTGCACCGCTCCGCGCCTTTCACGAAGGACGCGGCTTCCGCGGCGGCACGGCCATGGCCGGCAATGCCGACATGATGGCGCAGCGCATGGAGGAAAAGATGGCGCAAAACATCGGCGGCAAGGCCGCGGGCTTTGCGCGCCGCTTCGGCGACCGCATGCGCAGCGGCCCGAATAAGATCGTGCAGACGGCCATCGCCGCCAAACAGCCGAAGAATTTCGACGAAGCCGTGCAGGTTTACATCGATCTCTACACGCAATACGCCGCCCAGGAGAAAGGCTTCATCTCCGCGCTGAAAAACGCCACGAGCACGCCGGTGCCGGGCTATGAAGAAGAGGGCCTCTTCGAATTCCTGCGCGGTCCTTTCGAGGTCGCGCCCGGCAGCGCCATCGACTCCGACTACGTGCAGGATGCCATCGCCGGCTGGCCGAACAAGATGCTCGGCCGCGGCCGCTTCAACTTCGGCGAAATCAATCTGCTCGAGACCTCGCACCCCGGCGCCCCCGCGCACGCCATGATCGTGCAGGACAAGCAGCGCGTGAACAATTCGCCGGTCTTCATCCGCGGCGAATCGCAATCCCGCGGCCCCATCGTGCCGCGCGGCTTCCTGGAGATCCTGAGCCCGGGCCACAAGCCGGTAACCTTCAGCGAAGGCAGCGGGCGCCTGGAACTCGCCAAGTGCATCGCCACGCGCGACAACACCATCACCGCGCGCGTCGCCGTGAACCGCATTTGGATGCACCACTTCGGCGAAGGTTTCGTGCGCACGCCCGATGACCTCGGCGTGATGAGCGAAAAGCCCACGCATCCCGAGCTGATCGACTGGCTGGCGAACTACTTCATGGACAATGGCTGGAGCCAGAAAAAGCTGCACAAGCTCATCGTGATGTCCCGCGTTTACATGGAGAGCAGCCACACGCGCCCGGAATACGAGACGAAGGACCCGGAGAACCGCCTGCTCTGGCGCTCGAATATCCGCCGCCTCGACTTCGAAGCGATGCGCGATTCGCTCCTCGTCTTCAGCGGCGAGCTCGACAAGACCGTCGGCGGCAAGCCCATCAATCTCACCGACGAGCCCTACAGCTACCGCCGCACCGTCTACGGCTACGTGGACCGCGGCAATCTGCCCGAGCTCATGGCGCACTTTGATTTCAGCGATCCCGACATGCCGAACTCCAAGCGGACCAGCACGGTGGTGCCGCAGCAGGCGCTCTTCCTGATGAACAGCAGCATGGCCGTGGACGTGACGCGGAAAATCCTCGCCCGCCCCGAAGTGAATCGCTCGCCCAATGACTTGGGCCGCATCATGGCCATCTACCGCGTGCTCTTCCAGCGCGCCCCCAATCCGCGCGAAATCGCGCTCGGCGCTGAGTTCGTGCAAAACGAATCCCGCCTGCAAACGGAGACCGTCGCCTCCGTTTCGGAGAAGCCCGGCCCGCGCGGCCCCGGCCGTTTCGGCAAAGGCCTCGGCGGCCGCAACGACTCCAAGTTCGGCGCGATTAAAAATGAAGGCGACCGCGTGGAGCGCAAGCCGCTGACCGCTTGGGAAACCTACGTGCAGTCGCTGCTCTTCTCCAACGAAGCGGCGTACGTGAACTAAGGCGTAGCTGGCGGGACGGTGAACGTGGGACCGGTTTTCAACCGGTCGTGGGCGAGCATAGCGAGGTGGAGTGATGTGCCGAGCAAACAATGCTCGGCGTTCCGTCTCCGCGCCCGGTTGTGATGTCCGGCGCACTTCGGCCAAGGGATCAGTCGCAAGCAACGTGCTTCCCGCCTCCTCGCTACGCTCGCCCGCGACCGGTTGAAAACCGGTCCCACGTTCAC